>Ga0351900_1005_pt1 | contig 128627 bp, 116 predicted proteins | sample BONcelHT113001D3_FD_205827 | JGI IMG/M metagenome (GOLD analysis project Ga0351900, IMG submission 205827) | Enriched cells from coal bed in the Powder River Basin, Montana, United States - BONCAT cells T11 rep1 HSBNCT.T11.300.1.D3 ...
TGCAGCTTTGCATTGAACTCCATGAACTGTCGCCCGCTCTGTTCAACCCGGTCGAAGAAATTGCGCATTTTTTCCAGAAGTTCCCGTGACTGCTCGCCGCCACGGCGGGCGGTAATGCTTGTTTCCCTGGCTGCCCCTGAAGCTTCCCGGGCCCTTTTTGCGATCAGTTCTATGGAAATGGCCATCTCATGGATCACCTTGGAACTTTTGGTGACCATTTCGGCCTGATTTTCCGCACCACGGGAAATATGCTCCACAGCGAATGCGACCTCTTCGGTGGAGGCATTGATTTCAAGGGCTGACGAAGAGAGGGTTTTGGCCGACTCGGAGACCTTTTCAGAAATTTCCCGGATGCTCCTGACAAGCTCCCGGAGATGTTCCATCATGCGATGGATGGAAAGACCCATGTCGATCGTCTCATCAGGGAAACGGGTTTTGGCGAGAATCACCTCTTTGGTAAGATCTCCCCTGCTGATGGCTTCGGCGGATTCATTCAGAGTCGTGATGTTTCTGGTGAAGGTCTTGGAAAATATCCAGCCGAGGATCAGTCCGATGGTGAGTGCTACGGCAAAGGTCATGATTTTTGTGCTCTCTGGTGAATAACCGAGCAGTTGGACTCCACTGGGAGCAAAAGCGACCGCCGCCACGACGACAACAAATCCAAGGATGAATTTGTATCCGATCGGTATACGCATGAATTTCTCCTTTCAGATGGAACAGGGATCTACTGCGGCCTTGATTTCAAGTTGTTGCAAGCCGTGAGTTCGTCACCGATTAACGTTTCCGGTAGATGCGTTCAACAGGACAGATGGTCTGGAATAGCTCGCGCACTTCTCCCATCAGGTTTTCTGATTTGCCCAGCACCAGGACTCCCCCCGTACGGAGCGAGGCGGCAAATCTCTTCAGGAGTGCTTCCTGGTGGCCTCGCTCGAAATAGATAAGGACATTTCGGCAGAGGATGAGGTCGCAACACTCTAATGGTACCGGACGAAGCATATCCTGACAACGAAAGGAAACCATGTTCCGTATTTCGGGATTAAGCCGGTACTTGCCGTCCCGAAAGGTGAAGAAGCGTTCCTTGATGGCAGGGGGAGCCTCTTCGATGCGGTCCGGCTCGTAGGAAGCTTCGGCAGCGACCCGCAGTACCTCCTCATCAACGTCCATCGCGTGTATGGCAACCTTTACTCGCGCTATCTCGTGAGCAAAGGAGTCACGGAGAATCAGCGCCAGGGAATAGGGCTCTTCACCGCCAGCGCAGCCAATGCTCTGAATATTAAGACTTTCTCGCCCTTCCCGCATGCAGTGAGAAAAAAGGACGGGGAATATTTCATCGCGCAGCTTGTTGAAGGTGTCCTGATTCCGGAAGAATTTGCTCACATGGATGGTGAGCGTTTTGATCAATTGTGCTGGTTCGGATCTGTTTTTCAGCAGCAAATCGGTATATTCCATTGCCGATGCGCACCCTGCTGCACGGATTCGAGCGGAAATCCGACGTTTGATGCACGCGTCTTTATAGCCAAGCAGCTGGAAGCCTGCCAGTGTTTTCAGGATGCGGCGGATCTTTTCATATGCCTGATCCGAAATGTCAGCATCATCATTTCTGAGGGGATTGCCCCTGCGTTTTGCTCGTAGCATGATACGTTTCAGACTTTCCGGTAAATTTTGATGATTCCCGCCCGAAAGAGGAGAGGGGTCACGACTTTTCAGTCACCCTTTGCTGTTGTCTCCCGTGAGCTGCATGGATCCCTGCCTGTTTACCGGCCATCCCGAGGTGAAAAGTGATCATATCCCTTCCTGCTCAGGGAGATTTCCGTGTCGTGGGGCCCGATAACGGTTACTGTCCTCTCTTCCGTTATGGTGCCGATGACCGTGACCGGAGTACCCAGTGTGTTGAGAAGGGAGAAGACGTCGGGTATTTTTTCGGGAGGGACGGTAAAGAGGAGCTCATAGTCTTCGCCACCGGCGAGGGCCAAAGACAGAGCTTCTTCCGTTACCGTGGGGAAGTGGTGCCGAAACTGTTCCGAGAGGGGCAGCGTCTCCGCTGCTATTCGCGCACCCACGGAGGAAAGGTCGAGAATGTGACCCAGGTCGGCCAGGAGTCCATCGCTCAGGTCGATCATAGACGAGGGAATGCCTGCTTCGGCCAGCGCCCGACCTTCGAGAACCCGCGGTACCGGGTCGAGGTGGCGTGCGGACAAACTTCCCCGTTTTTCACCTTGCTTCAAGAGTTGGAGTCCGAGAGCCGAGTCGCCAACCGTACCCGTGACGCATATCTTGTCACCAGGAAGTGCCCCGGAACGCCGTACGATCATACCGGGGGCTTGCTCCCCCAGAACGGTCAGAGTCAGGATAAAGGGGCCCGGCGACGAGCAGGTGTCTCCACCGATCAGCTGGACGCCGAACTGTTCGGCCTGCTGCAACATTCCGTTGATGCAGCTGTCCACAAAGTCAAGGGTCATCGTCGGCGGAATTGCCAGAGAGAGCAGGAAATAGCGTGGTTCTCCTCCCATTGCGGCAATGTCGGAAAGATTGACCGCCAGGGCCTTTCTCCCCAAGGACAGGGGGTCACAGAACGAGAGATCGAAATGTATCCCTTCGACCAGCATGTCGGTGGTGATCAGGCTGAGACGGCCGGGCGAGGGCGTAAAGGCGGCGGCATCATCTCCGATGCCCAGCACGACCTCCGACCGGGCGGCTATTTGCCGGGCAATCCGATCAATCAGACCGAATTCGCCAAGTTTGCTCAGATCCGTTCCGTCTTTCAAGAAGCTACCTTTGGCGATGAAGCTGGCCGGCGGGCAGGTGCCTTCGGTTTGCTGGGAGTGCTCCTGGCAGTGGTTGCTGACGGCGGAAATTTTTCCAACGCCAGTTTCAGCACCTCGTCAATGTTTGCTGCCGAAACGATTTTGATCTTTTTCAGAATATGTTTCGGTATCTCATCCAGGTCTTTCCTGTTCTGCTCGGGAATGATAATGGTGGTAATCCCGGCCCTGATGGCGGCCAGCATCTTTTCTTTCAAGCCTCCAATGGGGAGAACCCTGCCGCGCAGGGTAATCTCGCCGGTCATGGCCACATCCCGACGTACGGCAATTTTCGTCAGGGCGGAAACTAGTGCCGTGGCCATGGTGATTCCTGCGGATGGCCCGTCTTTGGGAATCGCTCCGGCCGGTACGTGAACGTGGATCTCGAGATTGGTGAAAAAATCGTCAGAGAGGCCGAATTCCCCTGTTTTCGATCGTATGAAGGAGAGGGCCGCTTGCGCTGATTCTTTCATGACGTCGCCCAATTGGCCGGTCAGGGTCAATCCACCCTTTCCTTTCATGACGGTGGCTTCCACAAAGAGTACTTCACCTCCCACCGGTGTCCAGGCAAGACCGGTCGCTACCCCGATTTCATTGCTTTCCATTTCCATTTCACGGAGAAATTTCGGTGGTCCGAGATATTTGGCAATAGTGGCGGCAGTGATGACGGTTCGGGTTTTCTTCCCTTCGGCTACTTTGCGGGCGACTTTTCGGCAGATGGAGCCGATTTCTCGTTCCAGGTTTCTCAAGCCCGCCTCCCGGGTATACTTGGAGATGATGGTCTTGAGCGCTTCATCGGAGAAGGAGACGAGGTCCTCGCTTATCCCGTTTTCCGTTATCTGGCGAGGAATGAGGTAGCGTTTCGAGATTTCAAGTTTTTCCTCTTCCGTATAGCCGGACAGCCTGATTACTTCCATTCGGTCGCGCAGCGCGCTCGGAACAGGATCGATCTGATTTGCCGTGGCGATGAACATTACATTGGAAAGGTTGAACGGCAGGTTGATGTAATGATCGGAGAACGCGTGGTTTTGTTCCGGGTCGAGAATTTCCAGCAGTGCCGAAGAGGGGTCGCCGCGGAAATCCGAACCGAGCTTGTCGATTTCGTCGAGCATGAACACAGGATTGTTTGACCCTCCCTGCTTCAATCCTTGGATAATTCTGCCCGGAAGTGCACCCACATAGGTACGTCGATGTCCGCGCATTTCAGCTTCATCCCTGACGCCACCAAGAGAGATGCGCAGAAACTTGCGTCCCATGGCGCGGGCTATGGATTTTCCGAGAGAGGTCTTTCCGACCCCCGGAGGTCCGACAAAGCAGAGGATGGGGCCCTTCATTTTCTTCTTGAGTTTACGGACCGCAAGAAACTCCAGGATCCGATCCTTGATTTTTTCCAGGTAGTAATGATCCTCATCAAGGATGGTCCGGGCCCGCTTGATGTCGAGAACATCCTTGGTTGATTTGCTCCAGGGAAGCTCCACCAACCAGTCCAGATAGGTGCGGAGCATGTTGGATTCGGCGGCATCAGGATGCATCTGTTCAAGACGCCCGAGTTGTTTGAGAGCCTCCTTTTCCGCAGTTGCGGGCATCTTTGCATCTTCTATGGCTTTCCGAAGATCAGTCATCTCTTCCGACCGGGCATCGGCTTCGCCCAGTTCCTGCTGAATTGCCCGCAACTGTTCGCGAAGGAAATAATCCCTCTGGGTCTTGCCCATCTCCTCTTTTGCGGCCGACTGGATACGGGCCTGCATGGATAGGAGTTCTATCTCTTTGTTGAGATACTCGCTCACTTTCTTGAGGCGTTCGATCGGATCAATTATTTCGAGTAGTTTCTGGGCCTCTTCCACCTTGAGACCGATGTTGCTGGCAATGAGATCCGCAAGGCTTCCTGGATCCTGCATGTTTTCAAGGATAACCGTTACCTCGGAGGAGATGCTCTTTCCCAGCGAGGTTATTTTTGTGATCTGTTCTTTGATGGTTCGGAGAAAGGCCTCGGTTTCCAAGGTCGTTTCAACCACGACGGGCTCGATGATTCGATCGATGCGCACGGAGAAAAAAGGTTTTGATTCAACGAATTCGGTGATTCGGGCCTTGGCGAGTCCCTGCACAAGAATTTTAACCCGGCCGTCGGGTAGTTTGAGCATCCGCATGATCATTGCTACGGTGCCGACGGGATATATCTCATCCGGTGATGGTTCTTCATCGGCGATATCTTTCTGGGTTGCCAGGAAGATGAGCCTGTCGCGGGACAACGCCCAATCGACTGCGCTGATGGATATTTCTCTCCCCACGAAAAGGGGGATAATCATATAGGGGTATACCACTACATCACGCACAGGAAGCAACGGGAGTATATCCGGTATTTTGAGATCTTCCTTATCCTGATGGTTTTCCATGGACCGTCTCCTTTATTTGGCCAGCCTGTTCTGAAGCTGTACAGTTCTTATGACTGTTATAAACAGGTAATTATTCCCGCCTGTTCTGTCAAGTGTACACTACTTCGTGAACATTCCCAAGGCTCAGTTTTATTCTCTGCACGCACTGTAAGATATATCGGCTTTCGACGTCAACCCAAATCACCGAGCAGGGATACCGGGCGGTGCCGAGGCGCGTTCAGTGATGAGTGGAATAGAGAGAAATAGTGTTTCCCAAGGGGTGCGATATTTGTTGAAAAAGGTGTATCGGTGAGTAAATCCAGGCAGTTATCGATAATACTTTGAATTATATCGGGAGGGTGTGTATAATCTGCACCTCATTTTGCATACTTTCCCATCCGGATTTTCGGATGAAAAACGGATACACAATGCTGCGAGGATACTGATGAAAAAATCTCACCTGATCATATTGGCTATCGTTGCTTCCCTTGCATGCGGTTTCGACTGGACCTTTGGTTTGTCTGGCAAGTGTAACCAGGCCAAAAAAATTGTCTCCGTTCTGGAAGAAAAAAAAGACAATACGGACAGGGAACAGACTGAAAAACGAGTCTTGGATCTCTGTGGCGATGGAGCACCCGGCCACTATGTCAAGGCTCTGCAGCGCGAGCGTGTTTATGATTTGGATGGGGCAATTGCCGAGTACCAGGAATGCCTGAAAAAGGACCCTGCGTTTCCCCTTGCCAGCGGGAGACTGGGTTTTGCTTATTATCTCAAGGGAATGCTTGACGAAGCGGCGCTGGAATTGACCAAGGCTCTTGCCGCAAAAAAAGACCCTCTCTATCACAAGGGTCTTGCCAAGGTCTACACCGACAAGAAGATGTACCCCCTTGCTCTTTATCATTATGAGGAGGCTTTGAAGGTCTTGCCGGCCAATGTCTCCCTGTATGTGGGTATTGCGGATCTCTACCGCAAGCAGGGACTGTATGAAGAATCCCGTGAGGAGTACCGCAAGGCCTTGGCGGTAAATGGCAGCGATGTGGATGCGCGTCTCGGCATGGCAGAGCTCAATCTCGACCTGAACCAGACGGATGAGGCTTTCAGTGATTTGAGACGGCTGCAGACGGCGAACCCGCAAAATAAGAAAATTCATTTTCTGCTGGGTCAGGTCTATGAAAGAAAAGGTGATCTGAAAGCCGCGGAGTACGAGTATCTTCTGGCAGGGAAAAACCGCTCGGTTGAATTGATGCAGCAGTTGCGCAAGGGAAATGAGTATCTGGAGTCGGGACATTACGTCAAGGCGATGTCGGAGTTGGAGACGGCACTCAAGGAAAAACCGGGAGACGTTCAGACACTGCGAAAACTCGGCGACGCCTACATGGCGGCAGGCAGGGACGATGAGGCCATTGCCAGCTATCGGGAAGCGAATCGTCTCAAGGGAGGAACCGCCGATCTGCACCGCAACCTCGGGGTGCTGTACGAGAAAAAAGGGCAGCTGGACGAAGCGGTGGTCGAATATCGGCAGTCCCTGGCAGCCGATCCTGCAAACCCGGATTCTCTTCGTCTCCTGGCCGACATCTATACCTTCCGCGGCAGCAATCAGCAGGCGATTGAGCTGTATCAGGATCTTATCCGGATGAAGAAGGATACTTCCCGGACCCATTTCATGCTTGCCAGGGCCTATCTGAACAACAGGAATTTTAAAGAGGCACGGAGCGAATATGCACTTGTCGCGCGACTCGACCCCGACAATCAGGAGGCGCAGCGAGAGTTGGCAAATCTGTATCGGCGAAGTTCCATGGATGACGAGGCGGAGAAACATTATCAGAACGCGCTCCAACTCAAGAAAGATGACATGGAGTCCAGAAATGCCCTTCTTGCACTGTATGTGAAGAAGAAAAAGTTTGCCAAGGTGGTTTCCCTGCTGCAGGAGAACGTGGAACTAGACCCTAAGGATCCCGTTAATCATTACAAACTGGGTCTCATTCATGAATTCAACAAGGATTACGACGAGGCAATCCCGTCATATAAAAGGGCCATTGAACTAAAAAATGACAATGCCAAGTCATTAAACGCCTTGGGGCGGGTCTATATGAAGTCGGGCCGCCTGGAAGAAGCCAAAGAGACACTTGAGCTGGCAAAGAAGGCCGACCCCAAGCTTGAAGAGACAAACGTCCTCTTGGGGAACATTCGAGACGAAATTTCTCCCGAACCCCAGGTCTATCGAAAAAAGTCATACTCCTCCGGGAAGAAGAAAAGCTCGAAACGGGATAGCTCCGCGAGGAAGGGAAAGAAAGCTTCGAAGCGGGATAGCTCCGCAACAAAGGGAAAGAAGTCTAAAAAATCTTCCAAGAGTGTCGCGAAAAAGAAATCCTCCTCCGGCGAGAAAAGCAAGAAGTCAACCAGTGTCGCGAAAAAAAGCAATAAGTCATCCAAAGGGAAAAAGAAGAAATAATTCTCGAACGGCAGGTGGGATATGGCTGGCTGTCCCGATTTGCCGGACGTGGATATCAAGCCAGTTCGATGATACTGAAACAGCCAACGGAGAAAGGTCCGTTGGCTGTTTTGCTTAGATAGTTTTCATCCGGAAAGTCTCGCTTGGGGTTGGGCTGGGACTTCCCCGAAGTCTCTCGTAATCGGTCGCCACCCGTTACACGGATCAGCTAGCCTGCTGAGTTCAGGCGATTTTCTTGCTGACGCCATCTTGCCATAAAGCCGTACGAGAGACTCCGTGAAAGCCCCAGCCCAGAGCTTCTGAGTAACTTCATTCTAAGTATCTGAAATATCACATTTTGTATATCATGCTTTTATAAGGTTGTCATACTCGCGGCTTGTGTGCAGTAGCCCTGGCGAAGGAGCAAAGCGGGTATCCAGTGCTTTAAAACTATCTGTCATTCCTGGATTCCCGCTTTCGCGGGAATGACGAGCGCAAGGTACTCTTCGACAAAACACCGCCTCAGGCGGAGTCGGGGGCTAATCAGCACTGTTTGGAAGAAACTAGATAACAAAAAAGGCCGGGTAATGTACCCGGCCTTTTTTGATGTATTCGCCCAAGAGTTTTTTCTAGGTTTCCTCGTTCACAGGAATAATCAAAACCTGTGCGGTTCCCTTACCGTGAAAGCCCAGTTTTTTTGCCGCTGCCCGCGAAAGATCGATGAAAGGAAAGGATCGTTTGCGACAACGGTCATTTACGGTGACGTGCACCTCATTCTGGTTGGCAAGATTGACAACCTTGACCTTTGTTCCCAGAGGGAGGCTTTGATGTGCTGCAGTCAGTTTTTGCGGAGAATATCTGCGTCCTGATGCTGTGCGCTTACCGTGGTACTTCTTGGCGTAATAAGTTGCAATTCCCTTTTTACCGCTTGAGAAATCCGGTTTGTCGATGTTTTGCTCAATGCGCTCTTGGTTCTTGTCAGGCAATAAAGATTCTGCTTGCAAGGGAAGTGTCTGGACCTGAAGGAGTATAGCCTGGCTGATGATCAGTAATGCCAGTGTGCCCCTTCGGTTCAATGATGCCATCGGCACCTCCTTTTTGGGCGAGCCACTTTGTACCCCAGAAGTCCCTGCCGTGTCAAGCAAATTGTGGTTAGTGTGCTTGTAACATGCTGAAATTGCTCTTGTATTATGGTTCTGATTTGAGCGAAATTGTGGCTCTACTTAGGCGCCTGTCGGACTTAGGAAATCAAAGCGAAAATTTGGCTGGGCGAGGACAGATTTTGTCGATTTTGCAGGGCAATAGTTGTTCTATTGACCAAAAAAGCGGCGGAATATGGACCGTCCAGACGAATTTGCAGCAGATTCACCCTAAGTCCGACAGACTCCTAGGCGCGGATCATCACCAGAAGCATCGTAAACCGTTTGTTTGCCCGCAAGTCATGGGGTTTATCTGCCGGCATGATGATGATCTCCCCGGCTTTCACCGTGTGCGTTTCACCGGAAATGGTAATTTCAGCCTCCCCGTCAACGATTTGCACGAAGGCATCAAAGGGTGCGGTATGCTCGCTGAGTCCCTGCCCCGCGTCGAAGGAGAAAAGCGTTATGGTGCCGATTCCCCGATCGATCAGAGTCTTGCTGACCACGGATCCTTCCTGATAGGAAATGATATTCTTTAAATCCAATGCCTGACCGATACTTGCTCCCTGTGATTTTGTCATACGATGTTCTCCTTTCATCCTGGACGGCTTGAGAAGCGGATTTTCGTTCCCGAAAGCTCCGCGCGGTACTTTCTTGAAAAAACTGTACCATATTCCGGGCAATTCACTCATGACCCAGGTCAAGAAATCGGCATCATTCCGGCCGGCTACAATCATGGCGATTGAACTACTACAATCTTCCGTTATTATGTAACCTGATTATAGAGCACCCTCGGACCCGGAAAGCGGCACGAGGGCAGCCAAATTCTCCACCCTGTCTGCATTGGCACAGGACACCCGGGAGCAGAACATGACAAAACGAGCCGTGGTTCTCGCTATCGATATCGGCGGAACCACATCAACCTTTGGTTTTGTTGAACGTGACGGAACTTGTCTTGCTGAAACGACATTCCCCACCATGCCCCAGGAATCGGCACCATATCTTGTGGAGCAGCTCAGCAAGCGGGCAGACGAAGCCTTTGCTCCTTTTGCCGCAAGCCACCAACTGAAAGGAATCGGCATTGGCGCTCCCAACGCCAATTATTACACCGGAATCATTCATAATCCGCCAAACCTGAAATGGGGAGAAGCGGTCCCGCTGGCCGAACTGTTCCGCTCCCGGTTCGATCTTCCCGTGGCAATGACCAACGATGCCAATGCTGCGGCCTTGGGGGAAATGAGCTTTGGCTCGGCACGGGGAATGCGCAATTTCATCTCCATCACCCTCGGCACGGGACTCGGAAGCGGCATTGTCGTAAATGGTGAAATCGTGTACGGTGCCGACGGCTTTGCCGGAGAACTCGGCCACACGGTGGTTGACCCTGATGGTCGTGAATGTGCGTGCGGCAAAAGGGGCTGTCTCGAAACATACGTCTCCGCCCCCGGTCTGTGCAGAACTGTCTTCTCCCTCCTTGCCGAAAGGAAGGAGGAAAGCGTCCTCCGGGAATTCAGTTTTCATGAACTCACGGCAAAAGACGTGTTCATGGCCGCCCGGAAAAGGGATTGCCTCGCGGTGGAGGCTTTTGCCGTTACGGGACGGATTCTCGGCAGAAAACTGGCGGATGCGGTTGCGCACACCAGCCCAGAGGCGTTTTTTTTCCACGGCGGCCTCTCCGCCTCCGGAGACCTGCTGTTTGACGCGGCGCGACGTTCCATGGAAGATAATCTTCTGCAAATTTACCGCGGCCGGATTCCACTGCGGCTCTCCGGATTGCAGGGCCTGAATGCCGGAGTTCTCGGGGCCGGAGCCCTGATCTGGAATGAAATAAAATTGTCGCGGCATTAAAGAATGTGATCGTTTTCAAAGGCCACGAGCAGGTCGATTGAGGTTTTTCACCCCCGGCGGTCCGGAACGATTGAACGAAAAGCGAAAAAGGTGTAGTATTACCTTCCTGCATTCTGACCGCAGGACCGGGGAACCTGTGCGAACCGGCGAAATCGATGTCGATCTTCTTGAAACATAACCATTTTACCCTCCGGAGTGACTCCGAACAGATACCCTGACATTGGCACAAAGAAAACCAATGCGGAGTCAACGGGCACACACCCGGCAATCCGTTGAACATGGAGTTTATCAAAATGAATAGTGAACAAAGATTGAAAATTATTGAAGAAAAGCTCAGCGGCCTCGGAATGACGATCAACGGCTGGGCAAAAAACAACGAACTGGATCACCGGATCGTCGACGACCTCATCCAGGGCAACCTTCGAGGCACCCATGGGACAGCACTGAATGCGCGAAAAAAAATGGAGGCATTCTTTGGGCAGATCTTCAGCCCCTGATCAGAAGAACGGGATTTCCGCCGACTGTCCGAAAGATGTGTGCGACGAATCAAGGTTATCCTGTGACCTGAAGAATAGAGCGAACTGCCCGGAGGATTTCCTCGGGTTTGAAGGGTTTCGGCAGAACCGTACAATCATCGACACCAATTCCTCGGGCTCTGAGTACGTCCCCGGGGTAACCACTCATGTACAGAACCTTCAGGTCAGGGCGGATATTTGCAAGCTCCCGGCAGAGATCCCGGCCATTCATGTGCGGGATTACCAGATCACAAAGGACCAGCGAAATCGCAGCGCCATGGTGTCGGAACTTTTCCATGGCAGCTACTGCACCCCCCGCCTCGATAACCCCATAGCCTACCCCTTCAAATAATTCCCGAAGAAAACTTCGAGCCCATTTGTCGTCTTCGACGACAAGAATGGTCTCGTTCTCGCCCGAGAGTGCATGCGCGGTATCTGCCTCCCAAAGTTTGAGGGCGGCTTCACGCTGAAGTGGCAGAAAAACGGTAAAAACAGTACCTGAGTCTGCCCCGGTGGCCAAGGTGATTGAACCGCCATGCTGATCGACAATTCCCCGCGCAACTGCAAGACCTAAGTCCATACCTTCCCCGTCCCCGAATGATTCAGCCAGAGGAAAGACCTGCTGTAAAACTTCCCAACCCTGGCCGGGGACAATACCCGTGGGAATCTCAACCTGCAGACAGGCGAAGACAACAGAAATGTCATCAACCCCAGCGCTGTTTTCGGCGGGCAGCAGCCTGGTGGATGTTGAAACAATGAAACCATTGCCCGCACGCAGGGCAGAGCGGCAATGAACAGCAATATTGAGAAGGACCTGCCCGAGAAGCAGGTTGTCCGCCAACACGGGGATTTCAGAAGCAGAAAGGCGGAGACGGAAATCGATATCCTCACCAAGAACGCTGCCAAGCAGACCTTCAACGTTACGGACAATCTCATTCAGATCTTCGGCCACGATTGAAACAGACTGGCTCCGGGTAAAAGCAAGAAAGGTCCTGGTCAGAATCTCGGCTCTCTCCGCGGCAGTGGAGATGTTTGCAAGATAGTTGCGTGACTGATCGTCAACGTTGTTCTTTTTTTGAAGCAGGTAGGCAAAGCCGATAATACCTGTCAGTATATTGTTGAAATCATGGACTATTCCGGTCGACAGCCATCCTATTGACTCTATTTTCTGTAATTGGCGAAGTTGTTGCTCCAGGCGGCTTTGCACTGTGATGTCACGCCCTATTTCGATGATCCTGACAATAGTGCCACACCGGTCTCTGACCGGAACAGCACGGATTTCGAACTGCTTCTTCTCCCTGGTCCAACCGATGCTCTTCTCCGAAACGCCGGAAAGGAGACACTTGCGGGCGGGGCAGAGGAATCCGTCACCGATCAGGGTATGCCAGATTTCGTGACAGGATCGGCCGACAATCATAGCATACTCCATCCCCAACGCGGACTCGGCTTTTCTATTAATCCAGGTTATATTCAGCACCGGATTCAGAAACATCACTAGATCCGAAACCGTGTCAAGGACGGCATCGTACTCGGATTGCTGGCAACTGTAGAGTTCCAGGGCTTCTTGCTCCTTCTTTTCCGCACGAGATATTTCTCGGCTGGAGAGCGTTCTCGTTCGCCGGTAAAGAACTAATCCCATGGAAAGTACAATCAGGAGTAAAACGATAGCCAGATACGGCAGCTGTGCATGTCGACCCGCTAACATACCGTATTCAGTACCACGGGCACTGGTGGAAGTAAGCCGGTCGCCGGCAGCTACCCCAACGGCTTCTACCATGGTGACAGACGCCCCGATCAAGAGAGAGCTCAGAAAAAAGGGAATAATCACTACAGGCACGACTCTCCGCATGAAACTTTCTGGAAACATGGCAAACCTTTGTCCTGACAAACATCAGGAGGCAACCATTTGGAACGGGCAAGACTCGAGGTACGACTGAAGGGATTTTCTGAGGGAAAAAAGAACATGCGGATCATGCACCTCCTGCGCACGTCGTGTCAGAATGACAACGGCAACACGCAGGAACAGTGCGAAATCTGAAAACAGAAAAGCCCACCAATTACATTGGCAGGCTTCGTTTTTGAAGACGAACTGACTGCCATTTCGGTAACCCCTCTATCCGCTTCATAACGGACAGGTAGCTTTGCGTCACCCGGTTACCCGGGTTTTGCCGTTTCGATGGTATAGAATATTTTAATTTGCTAATAATTACAGAAGCTTCGTCTATTTGTCAAGAAAATTAGTTACACCATCAAACGTCGAAAAGACCGGGCCTTACAGCAAGTCCGTCCCCGCACCCCTCGCAGGGTGAATTATTTCCAACTAAAAGTTGCCCCATTTCCGGGACCGGGGTATCATATATCCAGAATAATTTTCGCAACCGGAGAGAATGCAGCCGGCAATCTCTTGCCGAACACGCCTTTTCTCGAATTAAAACGATAAGACCGGAGCGGGGCCCCAATGAAGATGTATCCTCTTGTGTTGTTGATGCTGTTTATTCTTGCAACCCCACTGATTGCAAGCGACATGGCCGATAATGACCATCTCCGCCGGGGCTTCGAACTCCTCCAGGCGGATAGGTTTGAGCAATCCGTGAGGGAATTCAGACAGGCAACTCGACTGGATCCGGAACGTGCCGAGGCATGGCTGGGATTGGGCACAGGCTTGCTGAGACTTGGCAGCAGTGGGGGAGCGGCCAATGTTGAGATTCTGGAAAAGGCGGTAACGGCCTTCATCACGGCACTCCGGCTCCAACCGGAATTTGCGGAGGCGCACCGCAACCTGGGGGAGGTATACCTCGCCCTCCAGGACAGGGAAAAAGCGGTTCAGGAGCAACTGACGCTCCGGAAACTCGACCCACGCCTCGCAGCAGACCTTGAGGCCAAGATAGCTGCCTACCGGGAACCAACCGGGTATCGTGAAATCGGTTCGTCAACTGAAACAGGGAACTCTGTAACCAGAGTGACCATCGATCACAACCTGGTTCTGGTTCCGGTCACCTTGTACCATGGTCAGCAGACCGCGGAGGTTCTGCTTGGTCTCGATACCGGCGCTGCCGTCACGGTGATCAATTCTTCCGTTGCCTCACGACTCGGCATTCGCCTCGACGGGGCGCCATCCGGCAGATTTCAGGTTGTGGGCGGCGGGACAATCAAGGCTTCTGCGGTTCGACTCAACAGGATCTCGGCAGGTCCCCATTCGCGAAAGGGCATGATTGTGGCAGTGATAAACCAGCAAGGGCCCGTTGTGCCTTTTGATGGCCTGTTGGGGATGGATTTTCTGCAGAACCTGCGCTATCACATCGACTTCAAAAACCAGCAAATACAATGGGGAAACTAATCTGAAAACAGCTGCGCAATCAACACCGTTAGTAAATACTCCCCAACTGCTTCATTCTTCCACATCCTTGTCAACGGGAACATCTTCACAGCGAGCAAAACGCGGCATCGATCGCCCTTCGACAAGAACTTCCTCCAAAAACATCTCGACAGGTCTCACCCACAGGGTAAAGTCACCATACAAACAACGGTAGACCACAACCTCTCCTCCGCTTTCACTATGACGAGCAACTCCGATCACCTGGTAGTGCTTGCCCTTGTAATGCCGGTAGCAACCGGACACAACCATTTCCGGCGTCCTCTCCATCGTTCCTCCCGAAGACAACTCACTTATTTTTTTGCACGCAGATACTGATTCGGCCAGGGCATCTCCACGCCCAATGCCTGGGCTGCATGGATCGGCCAATAGGGGTCGCGGAGCATCTGACGCCCCAGGGAGACCACGTCTGCCTGCCCGGTGGCGATAATCTGCTCCGCCTGGGCAGGATCGGTTATCAGCCCCACCGCTCCGGTCGAAATGGCGACGGCGGAGCGAATACCGGCAGAGAAAGGAACCAGGAAGCCGGGGCCGAAGGGGATCTTCTCTTCAGGCACGGCCATACCCGCTGAACAGTCGATGAGATCGACCCCAATGGTCTTCAGCCGGCGGGCCAACAGGACCGACTGGCCCAAGTCCCAGCCGCCACCCACCCAGTCCACAACCGACAGTCGCACAAAAAGCGGGAGGTCGGCAGGCCATTCTTCACGAACCGCCCGCACGACACGCAGGGGAAAGCGGATTCTGTTCTCGAAACTTCCTCCGTACGCATCGGTCCTGTGGTTGGTCAGGGGAGAAAGGAATTCATGGAGGAGATAGCCATGCGCCATGTGTACTTCGACAACCTGAAAGCCGGCCGCCAGGGATCGCCGGGCAGCCAAACGAAATTGTTCCTCAAGAACATCCAGCTCGGGAATCGTCAGCTCTTTCGGCACCGGATGCCCCTCGGCAAAGGGAAGGCTGCTTGGTGCTTCCGGTTGCCAGCCCCGCTCGTCCGTCGACAAGGGACCGCCACCATTCCAAGGCTTGTCGGTTGAGGCCTTCCGGCCGGCATGGGCAAGCTGGATTCCGGCAACCGAGCCCTGCTCGGTGATAAAGCGGGTAATGGGACGGAATGCCTCACCATGGGCATCGCTCCAGATCCCGCTGTCGTCCGGACTTATCCGTCCATCGGGAGATACCGCGGTAGCCTCGACCATCACCAGACCTGCGCCACCCGCGGCCCGGCTTCCCAAGTGAACAAGGTGCCAGTCTGTCGGAAAGCCATCACGGCTGGAATACTGACACATGGGGGAGACAAATATCCGATTGCGAAAGGTGATTGCTCCTATGGTAAGCGGCGAAAAAAGTTTCATCATACTATCCTCCAGTTCTCATCAGAACTCTATTTGAAGGGGGTTTTGCCAGCCAGACAAAACGAAGATTGATCCAACTGCGAAATATAAACAAAATTTAATTTATATTCTTTTTTCTGGAGAAATGTGCTACCGTGCCACAACTTTTCACCTCACTGCAGCGTAACGGCTATCCGACACGACCGAAGAAATACCGGAAGCTGTTGTTCTCGGTCATCACGGCAGGCCTCATCACGAATTACGTGGCTATGGAGCTGATATGGCAGACAAAAGGTTTACCACAAGGGTTCGCAGGAGACTCTCGTTACGGTTCGGACAGGAAAAACCGGTGCGAATGGCCTTTACCGAAGATATCACCACTGACGGACTTTTCATCAAGACAACCAATCTGTATCGGCCCGGGACCGAGGTAACAATTGAGCTGATCATGCCGGACGAAGCAAGAGTCACACTCCTCGGCATGGTAAGGTGGTCGAAAAAAGTCCCGCCAAACATGATCCATCTGGTAAAAAAAGCCGGGATGGGCATAAAGATTCTCAGTTTTAGCGCAGGTGAAAACGACTTCCGGCAGTTCCTTCTTGGGACGCAGACCGAACACGGGAAACTCTCCGAACAACCGGCAGCGCCACTCTAGCCCCTCACGTTTCGGGATATTCGCACAGCGCTCCCAGCGCATCGTCAACCTCACGGGCAACGATCGAAAACAGTCTTCCCAAGATTCGTGCTGTGGGAACAGGAGGATAGAGGGGAAAGCCCAGTCTGTAAATCAGATCGAGAAGGCCATCTTGCTGGTTTTCCTCAATAAAGAGACTCCCGTATTGAAGTACCGGAGAGTAGAGAAGCGCCTCTTCCATGACCGCTTCGTCGTCACTGTAGAACGGCATAATCATTTCCATCGAAAGACACAGCCCCTCGCCACCGACATCTTCAGCAATAAATATCAGCAATTCGTCATGGGGAACCATTCCATAGGCAACTGCGCCCGGACAGACGACAAGCGCGGGAAGAACCGCCGGATGTCCATGTTGCGGGTCAAGACCATACGGCCAGCCCCGCGCCGAAAAAAACCTTTCCAACGCCTGGTACGCCTTTGCCGGGAGTTCACCCATGTTCTGATAGAAGAGAGGGGTAAGACCTTCCCTTTGTGCAACCAGGGCATCAAGGGTAATGAAATCATCTTCGCTACCCACCGGGCCGGGTTTCCTTTTATCCGGGTTATTAACAACCAGCCGGAGATGTGCCCTTTTCCGGTCATCACTATCTTTTTTCATCACTGTATCCTTTACTTGGCAACAAAAGCCTTACGAAACGCTGGTTCGCCGTCTCCGTCGCGGTCAAAAGCAGCTATTCCGTCCGGGAAAACATGACATTCACCAGCCGCTCATCGCCTGGTACCAGGGTGTTCCTCTCTGGCAATGCGGAAGGCATGCACCAGGGAAGGTACATCGGAGCGCCAGTTGGAAAGCACAAGGGTAATGGCAATTTCCTCAAATTGCGTCAGTACCAGCACGGCTGCCGAAAAGTGAAATGGCGATGCAGGACCGCCCGCAAAGAGAAGCAGGGTAGTGCAGCCCATAAGGACCGCGGACAACTTGGCTCCCCAGGTATGATAACTGGTAAGTCGTTGGTACTTCACAAAACCAATCAGGATCGGCAGCACAAAACTTGCTAGAACAACTGCGACATATGGAGCTTCCCGGATAATCAACTCCGGCCACAACCACCAGGCGCTCAAGGGTGTGGAAATGTAGAGGGCAAAGTCGCACCAACTATCCAACCGTGCCCCCAGTTCAGATTCCTGATGAAGCCTGCGTGCCAGATAGCCATCGGCAATGTCGGTCAAAAGCGCGCAGACAAGCAGGACCAGGAACACTTTTTCATAATCTCCCCAGGCAAGCGCCAGCAAGACAGGAACACTGGCAAGCCGAAATGCGCTGAGCACGTTGGGGATGGTACAAAGTGACATGGACATGATAGCGTAACAAATACAGAAAAGCGAACAAGACTGTCAAGATCTTTACACGCACCAAGCCCTGCCGCAGGTAATTATCTCTTCCTTTCGCTCGGCGGAAAATCGGCTACACTATGGTGAAAGGCACCATGCCATTGCGGAGGATTCGTCATGTCACGGAACAGTAAAACCGCCATTATCACCGGTGGCGCTCAGGGAATCGGGAAAGCGATCGCAAAGGCCTTCCTGGAAAAGGGCTGGACAGCGGTTATCGCGGACACAGACCGGGAGGCCGGAGAGGAAACGGTTCGGGAGTTCAACATTCTCGGCAGAATCGAATACATACAGACGGATGTTTCGAACGAAGAGCAGGTTGAAAAACTGGTCGAGCTGACGATCAAGCAATTCGAAAGAATCGACGCGCTGATCAATAACGCGGGAATTGCCGTCAACAAACCACTGGAAACCCTCTCCCTCGAAGAATGGAACAGGGTCCTCGGAATCAATCTTACCGGAACATTTCTTTGTGCAAAACACTCATCGCCCCACCTGCAAAGAAATGGGGGGAGCATCATCAACATAGCCTCCACTCGGGCCTTCATGTCGGAAGCCTCCACTGAAGCCTATTCAGCATCAAAGGGGGGAGTTGTCGCCCTTACCCACGCACTCGCGGTAAGCCTTGGCCCCGGCATCCGGGTCAACTGCATCAGCCCGGGATGGATCGAAACCGGTCCATGGAAGAAAAAAAGCCAGAGAAATACCGTTGATCTATCGGAAGAGGATCATCTGCAGCACCCCGCAGGCAGGGTAGGAACCCCGGAGGATATTTCTTCTCTCGTCCTCTATTTGGTATCGACTGAAGCTTCCTTTTTGACCGGATCAAACCTTATCGCAGATGGAGGAATGACGCGAAAGATGATCTATACCTGACCCTAGGAGCTTGTCGGACTCAGGAAATCAAAGCAAAAAATCAATGGTAGTATTTTAGATCAACTCCGACAAAAGCATTGTTAATCAGTCGGCTGCCTTCCGACAGGGAGATGGCAGACACGTTTAAGAGTCGCACCTACATCACACTCTCCTGGGAGGAAAAAGAAATGTTGAAAGAATTCAAGGAATTCGCACTACGCGGGAACGTTGTTGACATGGCTGTCGGTATCATCATCGGTGTCGCTTTCGGGAAAATCGTTACTTCTTTCGTCAGCGATATCCTGATGCCGCCAATCGGGCGGATGCTCGGAAAGGTGGACTTTACCAACTTGTTCATCGACCTGTCGGGCAATAACTTTCTCACCCTGGAAGAAGCAAAGAAAGCAGGGGCCGCCACAATTAACTACGGACTCTTTTTCAACACTGTCCTCGACTTCGTTATCGTTGCCTTTGTCATCTTCCTCATGATACGACAAATCAATCGCATGAGGAAACCGGAAGAAGCGCCTGCCGCACCAGACACGAAAGAATGCCCTTTCTGCCTCTCATCGATACCGTTAAAAGCACTACGATGCCCTCACTGCACCTCAGAACTGATCGGCGCATAAACTAAGAAAGAGCGGCTCTATTTGAGAGCCGCTCTTTCTCAACCCCGGGACAGCAAAGCGGAAGGATCTGCTATTCTACCGCGAATTCGTCTTCGTCCACACCTACCGGGATCCCGGTGCAGTCAAATGCATAACCAACGATGCCTCCTTCGAGACCCTCAAGGTCTTCTCTCCAGTAAATATGGGTCGCTCCCATTTCCTTGGCCTTCAGAGCTGTCTCGTATTTAAAGGATCCGAGGGTTGCGGGGGGCCCCCACATCCGGAAACCGGACGGCCCGGGGAATTTTGCAACCTTGCGGCAGGCCGCGACAACCGACGGGCTTGTCTCCTTCAAGGGAAAAGGCGCATTTGCGGTAAACATGGAACATCCGGCAAGTCCCAGCATGGGAACAATAAGCCACATTCTTTTCATACGTCCTCCAGAATACATGGTAAGCACCTCTGCACAAGGTGCAATGACACTCGAAAAATTGTGCGGCCGATGATAGCAGATTCCCGAACGAAAGGCCCGGAAAAAAGGGGCCTTGGTGCTGAATTCCTTCGTTAGCTCCTGCCACTCCCCTTAAGAAAACTTTGACGAAGAAAGAAAAAGGGCGGAGATCCTGATGCAGGTCTCTCCGCCCTTCCCTGAACGCACTGCTATTCCACGGTGATCCGAACCATTACGGAGCAGCTATTTCGTCGCTCTTCGTCTTAAGTTTCTTTACCAGTTCTCCGTACCCCTGATTGACGATAATCTTGTTGAACTGGGAACGGTAGTTGGAGACCAAGCTTACCCCTTCGATAACCACATCGTATACTATCCAGCGACTGCCCTTTTTCAGCAGCCGGTAATTGAGGGAATATTCGTCCCGCTTGGCAGTTACGACTCTGGACTTTACTTCGGCATAGTCGCCATCAATGATTTCCTTCTCGTAGAGGATTTTTTCATTTTCATAGGACTCAATCTTGTTGGCATAGGAATTCTCCAGGAGAGTTGCAAAGAGAGCAACAAACTCCTTCTGCTCCGAACTGCTTCTTGCCTTCCAATGTACCCCCAGCGAACGCTTTGCCATTTCACCATAATCAAAGATCCGACTAATGGTGCTTTTCAGGGCGGCTCTCCGTTTCGTCTCATTCTGGGGCTTCTTGAGATCGGCATCAGCGACAATCGAGACCACCTGATCAACAGTGCCTTTCACCTCATCGGTGACCGATGCCCAAGCAGAAGCCGACCCGAGCATGACAGCCAGCACTACCAACAAGCTGACAAAATAACTTTTCATATACGGAATCCCCCTTGTATTTCATTATTTAAGCGGGGCTTCACCCACCGCATAGTCCAGATTGGCCAAGGACATATTGTAGTTGTAGAGAGAGCGAAAGTAGTCGGCCCGCATCCTGGCGTACCCTTGGAGAGAATCGAAAATTTCCTTTGCCGGGCCGATTCCCAGGTCAAAATTTGCTACGGCGGCAACCGCCCATTTTTTCGCGTTACCGTATGCATCCCGAGTTGCCACAATACTCTTTTCGGCCTCCTGACGCTCCAGATATGCCTTCCGTATCTGGAGGGGAATATTTGCATGTGCGTAGTCATTGGTACTGACCAATCGGTTAAACTGAGCCTGTTCCTGAGCGACCTTTGCGGAAGTTATCCCGAAATCGATTTTCCACTTGATCCCCAAGGCAATCCCTGCCCAGAGATGGTTGAATTCGTCGGGAACCCAGGGATTGGTGACCCGATCGCGATCCGGGGAATAAGCCCCGGAAAGATACCCGCCCAGAAACAGGTCGGGATAGTAATCAGCTCTTGCCGCCTTCACAAGGGCCGAGCGCGCCAGAAGCCCCTCTTTCAGCTGCCGGTACTCGGGCCGCTTGATCTTTGCCGCATCCAGGTAGGCGGAAAGATCTGTCCCTGCCCTGTCCTCATCCGCGGTGAGACGTGACGTGGCGATATCGAACACCGCATCGGACGGAAGCCCCATCTGGGCACGAAGTGCCTCAAGCGCAAGAGCTTCTCCCTTCTTGGCCTCCTCGGTATACTTGCGAACCTCACCGGAAAACGCGTCCAGCTTGTAAATATCCAGCGCCTCGATATTGGCAGATTCCTGGTCGAGAAGTTTTTTTGCTTTGCCCCGCGCCTTGTCCAGTGTTTCTCCGACCTCGGAAACAAGCTCCTTGAGCTCCCGGGCCAGCAGGAGACCATAGTAGTATTCCTTCACTTTGAGGGTAACTTCGTTCTCTTTCTGTGCTTTTTTTGCCCGATCCACCTCAATACCGTGGCCGGCCGCCGTCATCCGCTCGCTGATTTTGCCGAAGGTGTAGAGGGGTTGCACGATCGTTGCATCCCCCCGGGCAAAGATCGTAATCCCGTGGAGACGATCGATGCTATCCGGGGAATAGATCTGGTTCCCGCGAGCCTTGGAAACGGGGCCCATGAGGCCGAGAAACTCGATTTGCGGAAAACGGTGTGCCTTGGCCTCGTCCAGTTTCGCTTCAGCCAATTCGATGTCGGCTCGGGACTCACCCAGCTCGGAGGAGGTGGTTAGTGCCCTGCGAATGCAGTCATCGAGGCTCACTACAAGCTTCCCATGCGGCACCTCACCGGCACAGAGGGGCAGCGCAAAAAGCAGCTGTACAGCAACCAACATTGTCGCGGTTCGAATACTGTATTTCATATCCTTTTCCTCCTTGTCAGTCCACAGAACCATGGATATATTTGCTGAGAAGACTCTCAAAATCGATGGACGATTCGGTTTCTCGGATACGCCCCCCGCCTTGAAGCGCCCGGTCGGAACCTCCCGGTTTCAACTGAATGAATTTATCACCAATGATTCCCCGAGTGCGGACCGCCGCAATAACATCATCCTGCAATGCTACTTCCGAATTGATACGGAGAGTCACCCGTGCCGTATAGCCGGCCTCCGGATCAAGAACGACCCGGTCGACACGGCCGACCTCCACGCCCGCAATCTCGATGGAAGCACCCGGCCTGAGGCCCGAAGCTGAATCAAAGTTTGCGGTCACACGGTAGGAATCGCCCCCCAACAGCTCCATCTTCCCCAGTTTTATGGAAAGATACGCCAGACAGATAATTCCCAGCACAACGAATATACCGACTGAAATTTCGAGACTCGCTTTTTTCATGATTCACCCGTAAACGAAAAAGTTGCTACAAAAGCAGAGTATCAGAGTAACTGCAGAGGCCCATCCAGTTCTCCAAGAATGAACTGACGCACCGCAGGATCATCGGAAGCCCGGATTTCATCGGGCGTACCACAAAAGAGTATCTTTCCTTGGTAGAGCATTGCCACGTAATCACAGATGTCGAAGATTGCCGGCACTTCATGGGTAACGATAACCGCGGTAAAGCCGAATTGAGCATGGGTGTCGAGGATAAGCTTGTGCATTGCTTTGCAGATGATCGGATCGAGGCCGGTGGTCGGCTCATCGAACAGGATGATAGCCGGGTTCAAAAGAAGAGCCCTGGCCAGCCCGACCCGTTTCTTCATGCCTCCGGAAAGCTGGTCGGGATACTTGTCGTCGACACTCCAAAGGCCCACCTGCTCCAAGGCACGATGTACCCGCTTTCGGATCTCTTCCCGCGAAAACCGGGTTTTTTCTTCCAGCGGGAAGGCAACATTCTCGAATATCGTCATGGAATCGAACAGGGCAGCATTCTGGAAGAGTACGCCAAATCTTTCCCGCACCCTGTTCAGTTCTCCCCTGCCCATCGATACGATATTCTCGCCATCCACCAGTACCTGTCCGCTGTCAGGCATCAGGAGACCGATCATATGTTTCAGAAGCACACTCTTGCCCCCACCGCTCGGCCCGATAATTGCGGTAATCTTGCCGCTGGGAACCTCCATGTCCAGATTGTCCAGCACAACCTGATCGCCAAAGGCTTTCCTGACCTGTCTCAACGTTATCATTCTTTCTCCCGGAAAATTCTGCACGCAAGGTCTCCTACAGAAGAATCGAGGTCAGGAAGTAATCCCAAACCAGGATCAGGACCGATGACATGACAACTGCAGCCGTTGTTGACCGAGAAACCCCTTCGGCACCGCGGGTCGTGTTATACCCTTTGTAGCAACAGACCCAGGAAATGATAAGACCAAAGGATAGGGACTTCACCATACCTGAATACACGTCCTTCCACTCTACGTTATTCTGCATCTCGTGAAAATAGGCACCGGGGTTGACTCCCATGAGCTTTACCCCGACCAGATACCCGCCACCAATGCCAACCACATCGAAGATGGCACAAAGGAGCGGCACGGCAATCAGCGCACCGATAATTTTCGGCGAAACAAGGTATTTGAATGGCTCCAATGCCATGGTCTCCAAGGCATCGATCTGTTCGGTAATGCGCATAATGCCAATTTCGGCGGTAATGGCACTTCCGGCCCGGCCGGTAACCATGAGTGCCGTCAGTACGGGGCCCAGTTCGCGGATGAGTGAAAGCGCGACAACCGAGCCGAGCATTCCTTCGGAACCGAATTTTGTCAGGGTGTAATACCCCTGCAGACCGAGGACCATACCGGTAAAGGCTGCGGTGAGAAAGATGACAAAGAAAGACTTGGCACCGATGAAATTGATCTGCTTCAGAATGAGTATCGCCTTGCCGGGGAAGCGGACTATCATATACAGGGCGGAAATAAGAAACAGCAGCATTCTCCCCATCTCTCGCAAGAGGGCGAGGACATATTTACCAAGATGTTGCACAACTGCTAGCATAGGCACCCCTGCGGCATAAATCTTCATTGGAAAGTATAGGGTAGCTTTGGGAAATGTAAAGATAATGGACGTTTTCACACAGGGTCTGGAAAGAATCCTGGCCAGCGCAATCAGCATGCTGACAAGAATTTCTCTGTGAAAAGCGGCTGCCTGTCAGGCAGACTTTGGGCAGGAACCAACAGAAGCAGAAGGAGGGAGTTTGCTGGCGGCAGGGAGATGCTGTTTCTCAGGTGATTTTCTTCCCCAGGTCACGGATCGTACCTCCAGGGAGAACACGAAAGACGTGGGATCGCCAGACGACCCGATTGCCGAGAAAGGAAAGAGCCCAGGTACAAAAGGACAGGATGTCCCGGAGCGGCAGGAGCCAGAGGTAACGGGGGAAAAGGTTGTCGCGAACGAATATTCGGCTGAACACCAGTCCGCAGCAAAGGCGCGAAAGCCCCAGGAGAGTGAAAGCCGTCCAGCCGAAAAGGGAGAAGCCGCTCACGAAAAGCGCCAGAAAGGCTGCCGGGACAGGTTGGGTTATTCCGGATGCCAGATAGCCACCGGGACGGCTTGCGCGCATGGTTCTCGCCCAGCGAAGCTGGCGCGAGAGAATCCCCCGCAGGCTTTCGCATTTCATGACACTTTCCACAAAATACCCGGAAAGCTCCAGACGATAACCGGCACGATGGACCATATTGCCAAGTTGGTAATCGTCTGCCAGGTAATCAACCAGCGCGGGGAACCCGCCAATCTTCTCCAAAGCTTCCCGCCTAACCACCATCGAGGCACCAAGTGCAAAGCTGAGCCCCTCCAGGTACAATGCCGCCATGACATTGGGAATCATCTCCGTGGTAAAGCCCATGGCCTCGAGAGCTGTTGCTGCCGTAGAGACGCGGGGACTCCGGTACAGGGAGGTAACCAACCCCACGGCGGGCTCCTGGAAGGGCGCTGCGACCTCTTGCAGATAGCGGGGCCCAACCCGAATATCACTGTCACAGACAATCAGGAGATCGTATTTCGCCTTCGGGTAGGCATGCATCAGATTGCACACCTTGTAGTTGGGACCATGGATCCGATCATCAATAACCAGATCGATATCAACGGCAGGGTACACTCCGATCAGCCGCTCGATCACCGGAATCACCGGGTCATCCGATGAAGCAACGGCAAAGACTATCTGGTAGAGCGGATAGTCCTGTTCGCAGAAGGAGGAAAAGTTCTCGAAACTTTCCGCATCGACACCCTTTAGCGGCTTGAGAATCGTCATCGGGGGACAGTCCTTGCCGGTTACTGCCGGGCGCGAGAAAAATCTCCGGGCACACACAAGGGTAATCAACCCGTAGCAGAAGGCGGGAGCTATCAGCAAAAAAGGAATTAGATCGTAAACCATGGCCCAGCCTGTCATTATTTCTTAACGCCATATAACGGATTGGCAGTTTGCCCGGTAGTCGCATAATGGAATGTGTCGCCTAGGAGCCTGTCGGACTTAGGAAATCGAAGCGAAAATTCGGCTGGGCGAGGACAGATTTTGTCGATTTTGCGGGTAATAGTTGTTCTATTGCCCAAAAAAGCGGCGAAATATGGACCGTCCAGACGGAGTTGCAGCAGATTTACCCTAAATCCGACAGGCTCCTAGTACCAGTTGAGGCATGGTGACCTCCTTGCTGCCTGTTTTTCCGACCTGCTCGTATCACTTGCCATTGACCGGCATTTTTTCCACAACCAATACATGGGGCGCCGAAGCTGAACGATTCAACTGGCGGCTCTTCCAGACATTGAATTCGCGGGCTGGAAGGGCTCGTGCCCAGACCTCAACGTTTGCCGCCTCTTCTTCGCCGCCAGGATGGCCGGTATAGACTGCCAGGACAATGACCCCGCCGGGAAGCAGGAGCGGCAATGCCTGATCAAGCGCCGAAAGGGTCGTTTCCGGGTGAGTCACGACCCCGGCACTGTTCCCCGGAAGATATCCCAGATTAAAAACAACCGCCTGTACCGGCTCCTGTATGTATTCAGAAAGACTCTCATGACCGGCATGCACCAGATTGACCCACGACGAGCAACCGGCATCACGAATACGGCTTGCGGTTTCGGCAAGAGCCTCTTCCTGGACATCAAAGGCCCATACTTTTCCGGAGTCGCCAACCAGTCCGGCCAGAAAGAGCGTATCACGGCCACGGCCACAGGTCGCGTCGATCACCCGGTCACCAAGCTGCACCGTCCGGCGGAGAAAGATATGTGAGAACCCGACGGCACCGCCGATCCCCTCCGCTCGCATCCAGCTACTCCCCGCCGAATCGAGTGCGTTTCTCGCCAAAAAGGGCCAGAACCGCCGGGAGGGTAATAATGAAAGCAATCTGGCACGCCACCATGCCAAGGGTCATGATTGCACCGATACTGAAAACTCCCTGGTGGCCGGCGACCATCAGCGCACCGAAACTGATCATGATGGTCAGGGTGTTATAATAAACCCCCCGGCCGGTGCTGCTGATAACGACCTCGTAGCCGGATTCCCCTTCACGACGGAAGCGGTTGATGATGTAGATACCTGAATCGACGGCAATTCCCAGGACCAGAGGCATCACAATGATATTAGCGGAATTGAAATTAATGCCGAAAAGCCACATACCGCTGACCATGAACAGTACACCCACGACAAGAGGGACCAGTCCGATCAGGGTATAGCGTAGACTCCGAAAGGTAATGAGCAGGATAAATACAATTGCCAGAAAAGCATAGAGGAACGCGCCACGGTAAGAATCACGCATGATGGTCATGGACTCATACACCATCACCGGCTCTCCGGTGGCCTTCGGCTCGACCTTCTTCACATCATTCAGGAATGCCTCGAGTGGTTCCCTGTCGAAAATTTCCTCTTTCGGTGCGATCTGCAAGAGGTATTTTCCGGTTGAACCTACAAAACGTTTCCGCAGCTCCGCCGGTATATCAGCGGGGCTCACGAAAGAGGCATTAAGAGTATGTTTGAGGGTTTGGATTTTTTCCGGGAAGTCTGCCAGAAGATTACCCTGAAAATCTCGCAGCAGCCCAAGGGCATTGCGGTCCTTCTCCTTTTCCAGGTCGGCAAAGAACCGATCGAGTATTGCAAGGAAATCACCGGCAGACTTAGCCTGGGGCAGTTTTTCCCGATCCAGCCTCTGGGCAAAACGAGCAACCGTTTCGCGAAATTTTTCAAAGACCGCAGGCAGCTCCATCACCTGCAGGTCCTCCTCGTACGGTTCCGACTGTATGCCGCTCAGTTGCTCACGAAGATCCGCCAGCACGGCAAGTTTGCGATCCTGTTGCTCGGGAATGAAGGAGGCGATGCTCACCACGTGGTCAACAGTGGGAAGCGCTTCGAGTTCCTTTGTCCGGGCTGCGGCTTCTTCCGGAGACCGGGCCGTGGCAACGGCAAAATACCCGGAATTCTCGGAACTCTTCATCAGTTTGTAGGCATAGGTAACCGACTCCAATCCCTTTGCCTGAAGGTTCATCAGGTTGTAATCGAACACTACCCGGGACAGGGGATAGAGGGAAAGAAGGCACAGCAGGATCGACACGGCCAGAACAATGCGCGGGTAGCCGAAAAGAATCGTCTTAATGATCCGCCGAATGGCTGACAAATCGGAAGAACGTGCTATCTTGCAAGAAGGATTCTTAGCCGCAACAATCTTGCGGTTCTTTTTTCCATACTTGATCGGGATTATCAGCATGGCCGGCAGCACGGTAAAGGTTACGAGTACGCAGATGGCAATGCCGATGGCAGCGATAATACCCAGTTCCGCAACGCCCTTGAAATCAGTGAATGCAAAGGTAAGAAAAGCTGCGGCAATCGTCGCGGCAGCCATGCTAATCGCCCAGATGTTCCTGTCCAGGGCCGTCCTCAAACTTTCGAGGCGCTGGCAGCCCTTGCCCAGCTCTTCCTGATAGCGCAGTACGATCTGAATCCCGTACTCAATTCCGATGCCGATCAGCATAACAGCAAAGACCATCGAGAGAATATTGAGATGGCCGACGACCAGGGTCGCCATCCCGAAAGAGAGGGCAATCGCAACCAGAAGAGAAATCATCGCGGCAAAGGCGTTGGCAAGACCACGGAAAGCAAAGATCAGGAGGAATATCGTCAGGACAATCGATAGTATTGTTGCCACGGTTATATCGCGTTTGCTGGTTGCCATTTCTTCATATTCGAGAACCGGCACGCCGGTGAGACCCACTGTCACTCCCGCAAAAGAAGAGTCAGCAGCAAGTATTTTAATTTCAGCCCGCACTGCGGCAATAGCCTTTTCTGCCGGAACAAAGCTGCCGCTGTCCTTAACCGGCAAAATGGTAATAATCTGCATCCGAGCCGCCTTGGCGAACGCAGATTCTTTACCATCGCTGCCCGAGCCGAGAAAAAAACTCTCCAGCGAAAATGCTCCGCCGCCAGGCTTGCCAAACTGCTCAAAGCCTGCCCCCAGCTTCTCCAACATAAAAGTCAGGCTTGCCAGCTGCTCCTGCGAACCAGGAACTACCGGAGCATTGGCCATATAGGAGTCCATCTGGGAGGTTAGAGAGGTGAAAAGGGTTTGCACCGACGGGGAAGCAGACAGATCCTCAAGGACCGGTTTTGCTTTCACGAGATTATCGTGAAGGGCCACAAGATCAGCATACGGCATGAAAAGCAGGCCGTTTTTTTGAAAGAATGGAAGTCCGTAGGGATAAAAGATTTCACGAAAAACAGTACGTTGCTTCAGAAGCCTGCCATAGAGCTCCGTACCGAAACGACTGGCCTGCTCCGGATCTTTACTTTCAATGACAACGACGATTTCTTCCTGGTCACCAAACTCCTGCCGATATTCCCGATAATCCCGGTGGAATTGGCTGCTTTTCGGCATCAGGTCGTCCCTGTTGGTCAGGAACTGCAAGTTGTTGCGGGTATAGATTATCGATACTGCTGAAAGAACAAGCGCCAAAACTACCAGCACAAGGGGAAACCTTGCGATTATTCTGAAGAGGGTTCGGCCCTTCTCTGCCGTATTTCGCATAATTTTATCTATCCTCCTCTTGTAAAAAAGAGGTTTGAGGGTACCATAGGGCTCCTGTGAAATCAACTGATCCGAAAGCACCAATGGCAACTCACACCATCTCGAATTTGTTACAAAAACATATCAATCACAGTAAATTGCCGATGAAAATGAGTATACCTTTTTGCGAAAATATGGTAGAAGTTCACAGTTATTCACTATAATGCCTATTTGCGTCCCATAAATAAATGGTGACTTTTCAAGGTCTTCAATGGAGTCAATGGGAATGAAACCCTGTAAACACCCAATATCTAACGCATTAACCTCCTTTAACGGACTTTCCCCTGAGAAACCCGCAAAAACCAATATCAAGATCAGTGGCAAAATTCATCATCTGCCGGCATCCATCTGGAAAAAGAAATTGCTGGAAACCACTACCCCACTGGATGCTGCCATTGATAAAAGCTGTGAATTTTTTTTCCGCGAACAACTTCCCGAAGGGTACTGGTGGGCAGAACTGGAATCCAATGTAACCATTTCTGCCGAATATCTCATGCTGTTCCATTTTCTCGGCATGGTGGATAAGGCGCGGGAAACAAAGCTTGCCAACTATATTCTCAGCAAACAGACACAAGAAGGCTGCTGGACCATCTATTATGGTGGTCCCGGTGATCTCTCCACGACAATAGAGGCCTATTTCGCCCTGAAACTCGCTGGGTACCCTGTCGACCATCCGGCTATGGAAAAGGCGCGCGTGTTCATACTGAAAGAGGGCGGCATCATCAAATCCCGTGTCTTCACGAAGATTTTCCTTGCCCTATTCGGAGAATTCGCCTGGTTCGGCGTCCCGTCGATGCCCATTGAGCTTTCTCTCCTCCCGAAATGGGCATATTTGAACATGTATGAATTTTCCAGTTGGTCGCGGGCAACGATCGTTCCGCTTTCGATTGTTATGGCGATTCGACCGGTCAGAAAACTGCCACCCTGGGCCCGGGTACAGGAACTGTATGTTCGTCCGCCACGCCCGATGGATTATACCTTCACCAAAGAAGAAGGTATCCTGACATGGAAAAACATCTTTATCGGGGTCGATCACCTGCTGAAAGTCTATGAACGAAGCCCCATCAGACCCTTCATGAAAAAGGCCCTGTCGCTCTCTGAAAAATGGGTTATGGACCATCAGGAACCGAGCGGCGACTGGGGTGGTATCCAACCGGCAATGCTCAATTCGATTCTGGCACTCAACTGCCTCGGCTACTCCAACGACCATCCGGCTGTACAAAAAGGCCTCGATGCTCTGGCAAACTTTTGTATCGAAAGCGAAGACAATATTGTCCTCCAGTCATGCATCTCTCCGATCTGGGATACGGCCCTGGCCCTGAAGGGCCTTATTGATGCAGAGGTCCCCCCTGATCACCCTGCTCTCGTAAAGGCAACGCAATGGCTGCTCGACCGGGAAGTACGCAAACCGGGAGACTGGAAAGTAAAATCTCCCGATCTGGAGCCGGGAGGCTGGGCTTTTGAATTTCTCAATGACTGGTATCCGGATGTTGACGATTCAGGTATCGTTATGATGGCGATCAAAGAGGTCAAGATCAAGGATTCCAAGATAAAAGACGACGCCATCGAACGGGGTATTCGCTGGTGTCTCGGCATGCAGAGCAAGAACGGCGGATGGGGTGCCTTTGACAAGGACAACACCAAACATATCCTCAACAAGATCCCCTTTGCCGACCTGGAAGCCCTCATCGACCCGCCGACAGCGGATCTTACCGGAAGAATGCTGGAACTGATGGGAACGTTCGGCTATCCGAAAGATTTCCCGGCTGCCGAACGGGCGTTGGAATTTGTCAAGAAAGCCCAGGAACCGGATGGTCCCTGGTGGGGCCGCTGGGGAGTAAACTACATTTACGGCTCCTGGTCGGTTTTATGCGGATTGCAGGCAATAGGAGAGGATCCCGCCCAGCCCTATATCCAGAAAGCCGTTACCTGGTTGAAATCAAAACAGAATCCCGACGGCGGCTGGGGTGAAAGCTGCGAGTCCTATCACGACCCGGCTCTTGCGGGCGTCGGCGAAAGCACGCCATCCCAGACCGCTTGGGCACTTCTCGCACTCATGTCGGCCGGTGAGCAAAAATCGGCTACCATTGTCCGGGGAATAGAATATCTTGTTCAAACCCAGCAACAGGACGGAACCTGGAATGAGGATCAGTTCACCGGCACCGGTTTCCCCAAGTATTTCATGATCAAATACCACGTCTACCGAAACTGCTTCCCGCTCATGGCACTGGGCAAGTACCGCAGCATTCTTGGCGAGAACGGCTGAAAGCGGCAACTTTCATCTGCTTGATCTCAAAACATGGTCGAGCGGAACACCATAAAGATTGTTTACTATGAAAAAAGTTTTTGTTACCGGAGCGACCGGTTTTATCGGGGCAAGTCTGGCACGTGAACTACTTGAGCTTGGCTGTGAAGTCAGGGCTCTCGTCAGGCAAGGATCGGATCGAAGAAATCTAAACGGGCTTGAAATCGAGTTTTGGGAAGGAGACCTCCGGGACGGACACTCCCTGGCAAAGGGACTGGCCAACTGTGACACTCTCTTCCACGCAGCGGCGGATTACCGTCTCTGGACCCGGGATCCCGCAACCATGTATGCCGTTAATGTGGAAGGGACACGTTCAATCCTCCAGGCGGCCCTCAAAATGGACCTCTCTAAGGTCGTCTACACCAGCAGTGTCGGAACACTCGGCAATCCTGGCAACGGAACGCCCGGAACCGAAGAGACTCCCGTATCCTTTACCGATATGGTTGGTCACTACAAGAAAAGCAAGTTCCTTGCAGAACGGGTTGCCGAGAGCTTCATCGAGCAAGGACTACCGCTGGTCATCGTAAACCCCTCAACTCCTGTTGGGCGACTTGACATAAAGCCGACACCTACCGGTAAGATTATCGTCGATTTCCTCAACCGGAAGATGCCTGCCTATCTGGATACCGGTCTCAATCTCATTGATGTGCAGGATTGCGCCAAAGGGCACATCCTGGCCGCCCTGCACGGGCAGGTTGGTGAAAAGTATATCCTCGGCAACGAAAATCTGACACTGAAAAATATTTTTACCCTATTGCAGCAAATTTCCGGTTTACCGGCGCCAAGGGTGAAACTTCCTTACGCCCCCATCCTCCTTGCGGCATACATCAATGAAGGAATCTCCAAGCTTACGCGAAGAGAGCCGCTCATACCCCTTGCCGGGGTGCAAATGGCAGGAAAACTCATGTTTTTCGACTCATCAAAGGCCATCCGAGAGTTAGGACTACCCCAGCACCCGGTCAAAAACGCTTTGGAAAAAGCAGTTGACTGGTTCCGCGCCGAAGGATACGTTCGGTAGGCGCCTGAAACCTCCCTTTTCGCTATCAAATCGACAACAGTTAGAAGAGAGGGTATGCTTTCTTCGAACAATCGTATACACTACTAGCACTTTCGCACCTACTACTTCGAATCATAGCGGGATTCTTTCATGTACCCACTCCTCGAAAAAATAAACAGCCCGGCAGATCTGAAGCTTCTGAAAAATGAAGAGCTCGTATCTCTGGCTGAAGAAATCCGTGGTTTTCTCCTGGAAACCGTGTCCTGTACCGGCGGGCATCTTGCGTCGAATTTCGGCTGCGTGGAGCTAACCCTAGCAATACACTACTGTTTCGATTCACCGACGGACAAGATCATATGGGATGTGGGACACCAGGCATATACCCATAAGATTCTCACCGGCCGGAGAGATGTCTTTCATACACAGCGTCAGTATAAAGGAATCAGCGGTTTTCCGAAGCCTGCCGAGTCCCCCCACGATGCCTTCGGAGCAGGCCACTCGTCAACTTCCATTTCGGCAGGCCTTGGCATGGCAACAGCAAACAGCCTTCTCGCCAGAAACAGCAAGGTCATTTCCATTATCGGCGACGGATCATTGACAGGAGGTCTCGCCTTTGAAGGTTTGAATCAGGCCGGACATCTGGGTAAAAACCTCATCGTGATCCTCAACGACAACGACATGTCCATTTCGAAAAATGTCGGTGCTTTTGCCTCCTTCATCTCCCGCAAATTGACTGGAAAGTATTTCCGGGACTTGAAAAGGGAAATGCAGTCGCTTCTGAAAGGTATCCCGGCAATTGGTACGAACATCCTTCATTTCGCCAAGAAAGCTGAAAATTCGCTGAAGGGTTTTCTTACTCCGGGCACCCTCTTCGAAGCCCTCGGTTTCGAATACGTAGGCCCCATCAATGGCCATGATCTTCCGCAACTGATCGAAGTTTTGCAAAATTGCCAGACCGTCGAGGGGCCGATCCTGATCCATGTGATGACCAAAAAGGGAAAAGGGTATCTGCCGGCAGAGAAAGATCCGGATATTTTCCATGGAATTGGCCCGTTTGACATCACGACTGGCGCACTAAAAGCAAAACCTGCAGCCACGAAATCCTATACATCCGTTTTCGGCCAGACGATGCTTCGGCTTGCCGAGGAAAATGAGAAAATCATCGCCATCACGGCGGCCATGCCCGACGGGACGGGGCTTACCCCGTTTGCCCGGGCCTTTCCGGAACGTTTCTTCGACGTGGGCATCGCCGAACAGCACGCCCTGACCTTTGCAGCAGGTTTGGCAGCCGAAGGATTTCGTCCGGTCGCGGCAATTTATTCCACTTTTGCCCAGCGAGCCTACGACCAGGTATTTCACGATATATGCCTCCAGAAACTTCCGGTGACCCTTGCCCTTGATCGTTGCGGCCTGGTAGGCGACGACGGTCCCACCCACCATGGTGTTTTCGATATCTCGTTTCTGCGACATTTTCCCGAGATGACCGTCATGGCCCCCAAAGACGAGAACGAGCTGCAGCACATGGTCAAGACGGCAGTGTATTCCAACCGTCCCATTTCCCTCAGATATCCTCGCGGTGCCGGATACGGCGTCACCATGGACCAGTGTCCCGTTGCACTTGAGATCGGCAAGGGTGAAATTCTGACAGAAGGAAGCGATCTGGCGATCATCGCCATCGGAGCTACCGTGTATCCGGCCCTTGCGGCAGCACAGCTGCTTGAGAAGCAGGGAATCAGTGCTACGGTCATCAATGCCCGCTTTGTGAAACCGCTGGACAGCGAAATGATCATCCAGGCCGCCTGCCGCACCGGCGCCCTGCTGACCGTTGAGGAAAACGCCCTGGCAGGGGGTTTCGGCAGTGCAGTCCTTGAACTCCTGGAAGCGGAAGGAATCACCGGGATCAAGATAAAGCGCATCGGTATTCCTGACCATTTCATTGAACACGGCAGTCAGGCTCAACTGCGAAAGGATCTCGGACTCGATACCGACGGCATTGCCGATGCCGCAAGAACACTTCTTTCCCGTAAGGAAGGATTGGCCGCACCTTTCGTTCGGGTCAAGTAACGCACCGATCCCACTGTCGCTCCCGTTGATGACATTGGCACCGACCTTCAGCAACCGACTGATGATGGCGAGGTGCGCACCATCAATCAGTTCCGGAATAGCCGCCGGTAATTGAGTTACAAAATGGCGTGCAGGAAAATTGTAACAAATGAACTACCATTGTTGAAAGGAATAGAAGCCGATGCGTTTTCCCCTGAAGTTAAATATCGATCTCACAAAATATATCGTTGGGAACAAACTCCGAAAGGTTGATAAATTCCCCCTTGTTCTCATGTTGGAACCAACCCATCTCTGCAACCTGGCCTGCTCCGGCTGTGGCCGCATCAGGGAATACGCTGAAACACTATCGGATGAGATGTCGCTCGAAGAATGCCTGCACTCCGTTGACGAGTGCCCTGCCCCCGTTGTTACGATAACCGGAGGAGAACCATTTCTCTATACGCACATCCATGAGCTTATCGAGGAAGTCCTCGCCCGCGGAAAACATATCTATCTCTGTACCAATGGGCAACTGCTGGAAGATGCCCTGGACAAGATGCAGCCCCACCCCAACTTCACCATTAACGTGCATATGGATGGACTGGAGGCAACCCACGACCGGATCCTGGAACAGAAAGGCGCCTACACGACGGCAATTTCCGCGATCCGCAAGGCAAAGCACCTTGGTTTCCGCCTCTGCACCAACACCACCATTTTCAAGGAAACCGATCTGGGAGAAATTGACGACCTCTTCACCATCCTCACGAGCATCGGAGTTGACGGTTTTCTCGTCGCACCCGGCTTCGGTTACGAGGCGGTGGGTGAAAAGCTGTTCCTGGAGCGACGCGATATCGAGCACAAATTCCGTGAGGTCTTTGCAATGAGCAAGCGTCACCGGTTCCTTTCTACCCCGATGTATCTCCGCTTTCTGATGGGCGAGAAACATCTGGAATGTACCCCATGGGGAAACCCGACCCGCAACACCCAGGGTTGGAAAGCTCCCTGCTATCTCATCACCGATACCCACTACCCTACTTTCCAGGAAATGATGGAAAAGACCGACTGGGAAAAATACGGTGTCGGCAAAGACGAGCGCTGTGCCCAATGCATGATGCACTGCGGATTCGAGCCCTCCGTTGTCCGGGAAATGGGAAAAAATTGGCACGATATGTGGGAAATGATCGTCTGGAATCTGTCCTGAACAAAACCTTTTCCCATTGCATGAAAAGCGGTCTCGACGTCAGTCTGGGCCGCTTTTCCGTTTATTGATTGAACCTCTGCAACCCTCCCCCGCAAAGAGTGGGTTACTATCGATTAACTCGACTGCGTGCTGCCAGGAGCCTGTCGGACTTAGGGTAAATCTGCTGCAAATCCGTCTGGGCGGTCCATATTCCGCCGTTTTTTTGGCCAATTGAACAACTATTGCCCTGCAAAATCAACTAAATTTGTCCTCGCCCAGCCGAATTTTCGCTTCGATTTCCTAAGTCCGACAGACTCCTAGCGGGATTTCCCCACACCGACCCGATCACAGATTTCCAGGAGCGGACAGCTGGAGCATTTCGGCGAGATGGGAGTACACTGATTTTGTCCGTAGGTCACAAGAAGATCGTTGATACGGAGCCAGTAGTGCCGAGGAAGTTTTTCCCGCAAGGCAAACTCTGTTTCCTCAGGGGTCTTGGTCGTCACATATCCCCAGCGGTTGCAGATGCGGTGCACGTGCGTATCGACACAGATACCCGCCTTGCCGAAACCGAGGGTTATCACGAGATTGGCTGTCTTGCGTCCGACCCCTTTCAATTTCAACAATTCGTCGAGATCGTCGGGCACTTTTCCCTGATAGCCGGCAAGAAGAGTCCGGCAGATTGCAAGAATATTTGCAGTTTTAACGCGGTAAAAACCGACCGGGTAGATTGCCTTTTCCATTACCTCCGGTAGCAGTTGAACCATTTTCTCCGGTGTATCGGCCAAGGCAAAAAGTCTTTCCGAGGCAGGTCCTGTTGTTTTATCCTGGGTTCGCAAGGAAAGAATACAGGAGATGAGCACCTTGAAAGGGTTCCCTTCGCGTTGGGAAACAATGGTAACTGCGGGAGTTTGCCAGTGGCGAACCGCTTCAGTGAGTATTTCAATTGCTTCATGGATCTGTTCGGATTTCATACTCTCCCCATGCACGGCAGTAGTGATAAATTGTAGCGGAAGTGACCCTGATCAGCAACGGAAAAGCCGGAACTGGCGTTTCATCGGTTGAAGATTGCTTCTTTCTCCCCTATACTGAACAAATATCGACTGTGAGGAAGTTTCATGAATAAATATGCAGATCTCCATATTCACACCATCCACTCGGACGGCTGTTACTCACCTTCCCAGGTTGTTACCATGGCGGCTGAGAAGGGCCTGAAGGCAATCGCCATTGCCGACCACGATTCTGTTTCCGGAATTGACGAGGCCCAGCTAAAGGGGAAACAGCTTGGCCTGGAGGTGGTGCCCGCAGTGGAACTTTCCATCGGCTTTCGCGATTTTCACGATATCCACCTGCTCGGCTACTACATCGATCATCAGGACAAGTCATTCACCGCCAAGCTCGCAGAATTTCGCCGTGCTCGCGATTTGCGCGGCAAGGGGATTGTCGATAAAATAAACCACAAACTGGCCTCAGAACGAAAAACCGGTATCTCGTATGACGAACTGATCGATACGGCACAAGAATCTCTCGGTCGGCTCCATATTGCCCGGCTGCTAGTGGAACGGGGCCACGCCCGCCATGTTCAGGATGCCTTCGTTCGCTATCTGCTGCCGTGCGATGTACCGAAACGCTACTTTCCTCTCCAGGAGGCGCTGGAAGAAATCGCCAGAATTGGTGGAGTTTCCGTGCTGGCTCATCCGCAAAGCATATCCGAAGACCGTAGAGTGTTGACTTTTCTTATCAGGGAAATGAAGTTGATGGGACTTGATGGCCTGGAAGTGTTTAATAATCTCTGCTTCAAGGATGACATGATTTTTCTGGAAGGTCTCTGCAAGGAACTCGATCTCGCACTGACAGGAGGATCTGACTTTCACGGGTTCGAAGATGATGTGCAAATTGGTATTGGAAGGGGGGCTCTTGCGGTAGCATTCCATCTTGTAGAGCCACTTAAAGCGATTGCCGCCTCGAGGGGGCACCAGGTAACCCCATAGCTGAAGATAACGGTTTTCCGGTAAGAGAAACAACCCGGGAACCACCATGGGGAGCGACTTGCTCACCATCCGGAATAGAATCAGGCGGACAAATAGGTAAGAACTATGGCAGACGCGCGCGAAGTACTCGAAACCATGAAGTCAGTTGCCAAGATGCGTATTGAAATGTTGAGAGAAGGGATTACCTTCCACAGTAAAAGTAAACAAGCATTTTACCTGCAGGAATATGAGGAGAAATTGCGCGAAATCGAAGAGTTACTCCGTCGGATGAATATTCGGCTGGTGTATAGCAAGGGGGCTGACGAGAAAGAAAAGCCCCCTGAAGTTTAAAATTACTGTTACTCGAAACCAAGCGAAAGGGTGAGAAATGTCCGTGATTCTTTATCAGCATAACGGATCACGATAGGCAGGCGGTAACAACCGTCCCCTACAGACTCAAGCTCTCCATCCAATGCAATTTGCGGCCGTGGTTCTTCGGCAGTGATTTCCGTGTCTGCGGCTGGTGGCGCAAAGGTTTCAGCCCAGGACTCCGGCTCTGGTTCTTCGTACCTTTCTCCAACAATCTCGGTCAGCGTCTCACACACCGCATCACGGGAAAGATCATCATCAACTGCTGGTGGCAGTTCGTATTCCGATATATCGGACAACACGCACGTCACCGCGGGCTCTTCTGCCAGGATCTCCTGCCCGGTCTCATCGTCAGCCATCAAACGCTGCTCTTCCTGAACAGCTGGCTCCCGCTCCCCAGCCTCGTCAGCAAGAGTATCGAACGTTGCCGCAACCGGGGTTGCCAGTGTATCGGGCTCAGTATCCTCATACGGGGATGGTTCCTCAGCAGCGACTTCCGAAGGCTGTTCTCCCTCCTCGAGAGGTGTATCGCGCAGCTTCTGGAGGATCATTTTTACCATCTCTGAAAGAGTTGGCAGAACGCCTTGAGCCGCACGGGCAGCAGCCGGCATTAACAGGATGTCTCCCGTGTCCAGAAGGTTTTTCATGTCCTCCGGCGTCATGGCGCCAGAGAGATCTTTTTTGTTAAGCTGAAAAATGCATGGAATATCCTCTAGCTTCGTGTTTTGAGCAGCAAGATACCCCTTGAGATCTTCCAGGCTTCTGCGGTTTTCCAACATCCGGGACGGATCCATGTCCGCCACGAAAACGACCCCGTCAACGCCCTTGAGAACATTCTTCCAGAGCCCATCGTCAACCACTTCGCCGGGAACAGTGTAGATGTGAAAATGCAGGCTGAAATCCTTGATCCCGGCCAGTTCCGGCCGCATAAAGTCAAAGAAAACCATCCTGCCGCTCGGCGTGTTCAGAAACTTGAACTTCCCCCGATACTCAGGCTTGAGCTTGTTGTAAATAAACTCAAGATTGGTTGTCTTACCGGCCCGTCCGGGGCCATAATAGACAATCTTGGCATGTATTTCTTTTTTTGCATCATTCACCAGAGCCATGGGAAGCCTCCCTATTTCTCTTTCTGTTTATTCATCAGCAGCCGTCTCGCCTGGGTGGAGATTACGGAAGACACATTCTTACTTTTTGCCAGCAGTCCAAGATCCTTGTTCGTCAGTCCGACAAGAAACCGCAAGGTGAAATGAATGGGTGTCTTGGAATTTTCAATCAGGGATTTCCTGATCTGGTAATTTTTGGTCCATTCCTTGTTATTACATATATCGCGGAGGATATCATCATTATTCAGTTGGCACTTGGTGATGATGAGTATTTCTCCATCAGTAATTCGTGGATTCTTGATGACCGAACCGGATACCAGCTTGTTTTTGTCTTTGACAAGGAGCATCCGCCATTCCTTGTCACCGGTCAACGCCATCTTCATTTTTTCGGAGATACCCATCTCCATGGCAAGCCGGTAGGTAGACTTGAACTCTTCATCAACCTCTTCCTCCGAATCTTCCTCGGGACTTTCTTCGGATACGTCTTCCTCGGAAGATCTCTCCGAAGATTCGCCTGATCCACATTTATCGGCCGGCTCTTTGGTCGAACGTCCTCCCGAATCAGCAAGATGACAAAGGGTCTGTTCATCCGCGGCAGGGTTTAGAGAAATTGTTTCCGCAACGACAGGATTCTTTCCGTGCAGCCTCGCAAGCAGTTGCAGAATCCTGGGGTGAACTGACGGGTCGGAACATATTTCAAGAAGGATTTGCTCGGAGAGGTCCTGGAGTCCTGAAATAGCTGCCGATTTGACTTCCGGATCAGAATCCCTGGAAAGGAAATACTGGACGACCGGAATCTCCGCCGACAAAAGTTCCACCTCACCACGAGCGGCTTTCAACTTCTCTTCCCGGGGCGTATCCGGCTGGACATAGCGTGCCGCATCCCGGGATATTTGAACCGTCATTTTCTGCGTACCAGTCATAGGTTTTTACTTTGCCTGCAAGACAGGGTATGGCTCAAAACCGAGTTTTTTCAGGCGCTCGGCCTCCCTCAAGGCCGCTTCCCTTGTCGGGTAGCTCCCTGCGGTCAGGGAATAGGAAGGAACCGGCGCCTGCGACTTCTTCAATATCGGGACAAATCCCAGTTTTCGTAGCCGTTCCTGTTCCTGCACAGCCCTGTCATCGGCAAAGTAGGAGCCGGCGTAGATAGCGTACTTGTTGTTTTCCTGCAAGAAAAATGCATCCTTGCTTGCCTTCTTTACCTTGACCAGCTCCGCCTGTGCTGCCTCGTGGGATGCAACCTCGGCAACTAGCAATCTGTTCATCGGCTGACTCCTCATTTTGCCCGGCACAATGAACGTCTGCAATCCTGCTTTTTCCAACTTTGCCTTGTCGGCGTGCAAGGAAGACTTCAGAACATAGGTTCCAACAACCAGCGAAAATTCATCGCTTCCTTTTTTTGCGGCAGGTTGTTCGCTTGTCTCTCTTTTGATCGGTGCTGCAGCCTTTATCGGAGTTTTGGCGAGTTTTTCAGCCACAGGCTTTTGGCCGGTCACCACCTTTGTTGTCTGAGCGCCAGGGACTGAAATCCGGCTTGCGGCAGGTTTGGCCGTGGCCGGTGGACGGGTTGTTTTGGTTACGGCTTGCTCCTGCTTGACCGAAGAAGTCTTGCTGGCACCGGATTCCGAACGCGGTGTAACGGCACCATTTTTCCGTGCTGCCGGCGCCGTAACCGTTTTCACAGTTTTTTTGCCCGTGTCGGCAATAATTCTCTGAGCAGCCGGCTGTGGTGCCGTCCCAGGCGAAACGCCTCCCGGCAACGCTTTCACGTTTTTTTGCTCCGACGGAATTTCTCCCGGAGAAACACGCGAAGCCGTTGCCGCAGTGCCGGATGTGAGATCCTCGGGGAGAGGAGGATACCCGGAAATTGCCTCCTCCGCGGAGGTTGCCGAAGATTGCACCAAACGCTCCGGAAGGGGTTTTTTCAGCTCGGAAGTATAAACGTCCGGTTGCCCCGGAGTTTCTTCCTTTGGCCTCAGAACATCGGTAAAAAAGTAAAAATACCCGAAGCAGACTGCAAGCGCGAACAGAAAAAACAGTATACCTTTGACGCTGCCTCCCCTGGAGCCGCCCATGCCGTTTTTCCCCTCACCCACGGGCATATCTTTTTCCACCATCCGTAGCTCCCCCCTTCACAAGACATTGGCTAACGACTACCAGGAGGCTGTCGGACTTTGGGTAAATCTGCTGCAAATCCGTCTGGGTGGTCCATATTCCGCCGCTTTTTGAGCAATAGAACAACCATTGCCCAGCAAAATCAACAAATACTGTCCTCGCCCAGCCGAATTTTCGCTTCATTTCCTAAGTCCGACAGACTCCTTGTCGGATTTTCCTTTATTTACCTGCCGCCGCGTCGTTTATGACCTTCGGGGCCATGTGACTCGGGACTTCCTCATAATGTGAATATTCCGCGGTAAAAAGTCCACGGTCACTGGTCATTGAGCGAAGATCATTAGCATAGGACAGCATTTCCGCCATGGGAACGACAGCCCTGATGATCTGCGAATTGGCCTTCGGTTCTACACCGACGACCTTGCCCCGGCGAGCATTGAGATCCCCAATGACATCGCCCATATTATCCTCAGGCACCGTAATTTTCATTTTCATGATTGGCTCGAGAAGGACCGGTTTGGCAGTTTCCATCGCCTTTTTGAAAGCCATGGAGCCAGCAATCTTGAAAGCCATCTCCGATGAGTCAACGGTATGGAAGGAGCCGTCAAAAAGTACAGCCTTGAAGTCAACAACCGGATACCCGGCTAAAGAACCCTCCAGCGAAGCCTCCTGAATCCCCTTGTCGACTGCGGGAATATAGGTTTTGGGAATGACCCCGCCGACAATTTTGTCCTCGAACTGGTATCCTTCACCACGTGCCTGAGGAATAAACTCAACCCAGCAGTCACCGTATTGCCCACGGCCTCCCGATTGTTTCTTGTACTTTCCCTGCACCTTGACAGCCGTCTTCAATGTTTCGAGATATGGGACTTTCGGGGTCTTGAGTTCTACCTCGACACTGAATTTTCGCTTCAGCTTCTCAATAGTGACTTCCAGATGAACCTGACCCATACCGGAAATGATGAGCTCTTTGGTCTGATCGTCTCGTCGCAGAGTAATCGTCGGATCTTCTTCCATCAACCGCTGCAAGGCGCCATGAATTTTATCTTCATCGTTCTTGGTCTTTGGCTGGATCGCATAGGAAATAACCGGATCCAGAGTTTCGGCCGGCTCGAAGATTATCGGCTTGTCAACGCTGCACAGGGTATCGCCGCTCACCGTTTCCTTCAGCTTGGCAACCGCCACGATATCCCCTGCCACAGCCTGTTTGATAGGTTTTTGTTTTTTCCCTTCCAGTTCGTAAATCTGACCAATTCTTTCCATACAATCGCGAGTCGAGTTGTAGACTGTTGAATCGGAATTGAGAACACCGGAGTAGACACGAAAGACCGAAATTTTACCGGTATAGGGATCTGAGGTTGTTTTAAACACCAGTGCAGAGAAAGGCTCGCTGTCTTTGGGAGCACGTTCCTCACTTGTATTGGACTTCGGATTGATTCCGGTAATACTGCCGCGGTCAACAGGGGATGGCAGACAGTGGCAAATATAATCGAGCAGTTGGGGTACACCGATATTCATGGTGGCAGAACCACAGAAAACAGGGGTAAAGGTGTTGCGAAGGGTGCCGACCCTCAGACCGTCAAGGATTTCCTCTTCAGAAAGCTCTCCGACATCAAGGAACTTTTCCGTCAAGGCATCATACGCCTCGGCAACCGTCTCAACCAGCTTTTCCCGCAGGCTTTCGGCATCGGCACGATAGTCATCAGGTATTTCCATTTCCGTGAAGCTGCCGGAAAGGTCCTTGGTGAATCGATAGGCCTTCATCTTTACCAGATCGATCACACCCTCAAAACTATCTTCGGCTCCCAGCGGTATCTGAACAGCAACCGCTCTCGCCCCCAAGGCTTTTTCCATATCGCCCATGGCCCGAAGGAAGTTGGCGCGTTCCCGGTCCATCTTGTTCACGAATGCGATGCGGGGAATTTCTGCCTCGTTAGCCCAGTCCCAAACCTCTTCCGTCTGCACCTTAACACCGGAAATGGCAGAAATAATGACAACCGCACCCCCGAGAACCCTGAGACAGGAACGGGTATCGGCAATAAAATCGCCATACCCCGGAGTGTCGACAATGTGGAGCGAATGGCCATTCCATTCGCCGTGGTTGATAGCGGAGGATACCGTTATCTGCCGCTTGACCTCTTCCGGTTCGAAGTCCGTAGAGGTCGTGCCGTCATCAACCCGACCGAGACGGTCAATCGTCCCCGCAGCGAACAGTATAGCTTCCGTCAGGGACGTTTTACCCGCCCCTCCATGGGCCACAATTCCAATGTTTCTCACATTTGCGGTGTCACATTTTGCCATAATGCCCCCTAGCTTATGTAATAGGTTAGTACGCCTCCTACATGACTCCGAAGGGAAATCTCTCTGTCACCCCCAAAATTATCTCTTACCTGCTAAAAATCAGTTAGGTAGCCAACTTCTTCGGAAAGTCGTTGCTACCTGTCCCCTCCAGAATTCCGATCGGAAGATTGGAGTTACTGAGACATCAGGCACTAACGTGCATTCACCGTTTACCCCATACTCAATGGAGTATGCATTACACGGCCGGTGCCGCCTGACTATTCCGTTCGTAGAGGATCCGCAATCCTTCCAAGGTGAGGAATTCATGGACCTCTTCAATGGTTTTTGATTCTTCGGCAATCATTCTTGCCAGTCCACCCGTAGCGATAACACGGGGATTCTCCCGACTTTCCGCTTTAATTCTCGTGACGATTTCATCGACAAGGCCGACATATCCGTAGAAAATTCCCGCCTGCATCGCTCCGACCGTATTTTTCGCGATGATTGAGGCTGGTTTGACCACATCAACCCTCGGCAACTTGCTTGCCTTCTGGAACAGGGCCTCAGCAGAGATCATTATCCCTGGCGCAATAACCCCGCCACAGTAGTGCCCCTTGGCATTAACCAGATCAAAAGTCGTCGCTGTTCCGAAATCAACGATTATCAGTGCAGTGCCGTACTTTTCAAACGCTGCCACGGCATTGACAATGCGATCGGCACCAACTTCCTTGGGATTTTCGTAATGGATCGGCATGCCGGTTTTGATGCCGGGACCGACCACATAAGGTTTCAGGTTAAAATAGCGAATCGACATCCTCTCAAGGACACCGGTCAGGGCGGGAACTACGGAAGAAAGAATTATATCCCCAACCGAAGCACACTCAATCCCTGAAAAATGAAAAAGTTCCCGGATGAGAATAGCGTATTCATCGACTGTCTTGGCTGTGTCTGTAGCAATCCGCCAGTCCCTGACCAGACGGTCGCCTTCATACAAGCCGAGTACCATATTCGTATTGCCCACATCAATAACAAATAACACCTAGACACTCTCCCCCATAAGCTAATGGCTGTAGAAAGACCGGACTTTTCATTTACAGAATCGTCACATCTCCGGCAAGCACCCGTTCAGGGTCCCTGTCCCCACGCGCGAGCAGAAGCGCCCCGTCATGGTCGACGCCGATGACAACACCCTCCGTTTCGCCGAGTCCAAAGGAGACCCTTACTCTTCGCCCCTGAACCGTACTGAGTGAAAGCCATTCCTCTCGGATAACGGAAAAACCATGGCACAAATAGTCATCATAGACCACATCAAGGGCGGTAAGCAGTGCCCGGGTAAAGTCAACACGATTGACACAGGCGCCATTCTCGAGAAACAAGGACGTTGCCGGCTGACGCAATTCTGGAGGAAACTGCTCTCGACGCATGTTGATATTGACGCCAATACCGAGCACGACACAATGAATTGAATCGGTCTCGGCACTCATTTCATTGAGGAGACCCGCAACCTTCTGACCATTAAGCAGAATATCGTTAGGCCATTTAATCGATGGCTGCAGCCGCGTAACCTGCTCGATCGCCCGGGCAACAGCGACTGCTGACACAAATGTTAGCTGGGGAGCCCTGACTGGCGACATGGGGGGACGAAGAATCACCGAGCAGTACAAATTCACACCGGGAGGCGACTCCCAGTGTCTTCCAAGGCGACCTTTGCCACCGGTCTGCGCCTCGGCGATCACAACCGTGCCTTCTGGTGCGGAGTTATCCGCAAGGCGGAAGGCAAGGAGGTTGGTCGATTCTGTCTCCTGAACAGTGGTAATCTGGCAACCAATTCGTTTTGTTTGAAGCCTGGAAGACAGTTCGAGAGAGGTAAGAGCATCAGGCGCTGCAAGGAACCGGTAACCACGGGAGGGGACGGATTCGATCAGATAGCCTTGGGCCACAAGAGTTTTAATATGTTTCCAGACAGCTGTCCGAGATACTTGCAGGGCGGATCCGAGCTCTTCCCCGGAAATTATGATCCCTTTTCGATCGCGAAAGAGTTCCAGCATCCGTTGTTCGAGGGGCAGCTTTCCGCTACCGGTACTGGATGTGCCCGTTTCCTTCACTAGTCCCCCAAAAGCATGGAGATATCCATCGCACGAGCCGAATGGGTTAATGCCCCGACCGAAACAATATCAACACCGGTTCTGGCTATATCGGCAATGGTATCGAGAGAAACACCGCCGGAAGCTTCAGTCAGAGCCTTTCCGCCAATCAGAATAACTGCACGCCGCATCGTTTCCAGATCCATATTATCCAGCATGATGATATCGGCGCCGGCATCGAGTGCTTCGGCAACCTGGTCCAACGTCTCCGTTTCCACCTCTATTTTCATGGTATGGGGGACAAATGCTCGGGCTCTCTCAACCGCAACAGCAATGCCGCCGGCTGCGGTGATATGATTTTCCTTTATCAGGACAGCGTCATATAATCCGCTGCGATGATTATTGCCTCCGCCAACACGAACCGCATACTTTTCCACCTGGCGCAGCCCTGGGGTTGTTTTCCTGGTATCGACGACCTTTGCTCCGGAATCCGAGACAGCTTGCTTGTAGCGGGCTGTCAGGGTTGCAATACCGCACATTCTCTGGAGCAGGTTCAAAGCAACCCTCTCCGCTTGAAGCAGGGAAGCAGCGTCGCCGGTAATATCCGCGATGACATCCCCGGCCACCAATACTGCCCCATCCTCAAAACGGGGAATGAAGTGCACTTCCGGGTCAACAAGGGCAAATACCCGGGCAGCAACATGAATACCGGCCAACATCAATGATTCTTTTGCAATCAGCCTCGCACTCGCACTCCGCTTCTCTGGAACTACGGCAAGGGTTGTGATATCACCGGTATGGATATCTTCCAGCAAGGCATTTTCAATAATTCTGTCAATCCCGATCATAAAAAATCTCCCAACAGACCCAACACAAACAACTGAAAAAGCAGATAAATACTCGCCCCTATCATAACGTACCTGGCTCGACCCAAGGAAAGAGTGTGGTGTACATTTCACCGTAAAAATCGGTAAAACCACCCACAAAAGGACTTTACACAGTTTCTCTCTTTATAACATAGGTTCAAAACGACAGCAACCGCTAATCCTCCGTTTCTCCTTGTAATACCGCTGTGATGGCTCAAATATGAATTGTGCCGGACACTAAAGTTGTGTTCCTGTCACCGGTAAAATAAAACGGTGAAAAGCAGGCATTTTCTGAAACATGAATAGTAATAGTAGGCTGCCCGGGGAATCAGGAATAACGGCGTGGAATCGACAGAGTGATGGTAAAAAGGCAGGACTGGTTCCGGATATCGTGACTGCCGGAAAGATGCGAACGGGAGACAGAAGAAAGCCCTCGGTATCTTGTCGAGACACGAGGGCCTAATGTGAGTAAATGGTGATCCCAAGGGGACTTGAACCCCTGTTACCGACGTGAAAGGCCAGTGTCCTAACCGCTAGACGATGGGACCAGAAACTTCATACAAGCATGGATCAGACTGCAGAAAAAATGGCTGGGGGACAAGGATTCGAACCTTGGTTGGCGGAGTCAGAGTCCGCAGTCCTGCCGCTAGACGATCCCCCAACAGGCAAGTTAGGTATATATCAAAGTCGCATCACTCCGTCAAGCCTTTTCGATGCCCAGACCTACAATGCCGCAAGCTCACTGTTCTGAGAAATCTCTGCTGCTCCCGCCTCAAGCACCCTGATGTTTGCAGGAATATACTTATGATTGCGCTCCGGCAGACTGAGTTTCAGCGCCTCGGCAAGAGATGCCAGAGAAACCGCGCCGGTCCTGGCAGCATACGCTCCTATCGCGACCATGTTAACCATGCGTGGCTCTCCAACTTTCAAAGCAATGGAATTCATCGGAAGAGAAATGACTTCGATATCCTCACGCGAAAACCCGCTCATATCAACCAGGGAGGAATTGACAATACAGATACCTCCCGGCTTGATCTTCCCCGCATATTTATCCATTGACAGCTGATTGAGAATCACCCCAACGGAAGGATTCCCGATTACCGGAGAGCCCACATCACCATCAGCGATAACCACAGTACAGTTAGCTGCCCCACCCCTTTTTTCAACACCGTATGACGGCAGAAACGAAACATTTTTACCTTCGATAATGGCAGCGTGTGAAAGAAGTGTGCCGGCAAGGAGCACTCCCTGTCCACCGAAACCGGACATAAACATATCATGCCTCATGCGCAATCCCCCAGTTAACGAATAGAATCAGCTCGGACCATTCCAACGACTGTTCAGAGGTCAGCGGTGTCTTTGAAGACTCCGAGCTTGAAGTATTCAACCATCTCGTGCCCGACCCGTTCATTCGCCTCGATCGCACTCATCCCCCAGTTGGTCGGGCAGGCAGACAGTACTTCCACGAAAGAAAAACCCTTCCCTTCCACCTGATACTGAAATGCTTTTTTTATCTGCCTTTTTGCATCCATAAGGTTTTTGGGCGTGTTTACAGCCGTCCTCGCGGCAAACGCCACACCTTCCAAACCGGACAACAGTTCAGTCACCCGGATCGGAAAACCATCTTTTTCAGGCCTCCTGCCGTAGGGTGAGGTTGAGGTCTTTTGACCGGGGAGTGTGGTCGGGGCCATCTGTCCACCCGTCATTCCGTAGGTCGTATTGTTCACAAAAATTACCGTAATATCCTCGCCCCGATTGGCAGCATGAATTATTTCGGCGGTACCGATTGCCGCCAGGTCGCCATCCCCCTGGTAGGTAAAGACGAAACTGTCAGGCCTGGCTCGCTTGACGCCGGTTGCCACGGCCGGAGCACGTCCATGGGGGGCCTCGATAACATCAATATCGAAATAGTGATACAAAAAAACAGAACAACCGATAGACGCCACACCAATAGTCTTTTTCTGGAGTTCAAATTCATCCAGAGCCTCAGCCACGAGGCGGTGAATCGTACCGTGGTGACATCCCGGACAAAAATGGGTTTGAACATCCTTCAGAGCTGCCGGCCTTTTGAATACTTGTTGCATTCTGTAACCTCGATGTTTATTCACGAAATCACCACGGGCTAACCGGTCCATGATGGAGTACTTTATAAATACCTTTTGATCTGTCCCAAAAGTTCTTCCGGAGTAGGAAGAGATCCGGTTCCCGATGGTCTGCCGTAAAAGAACACTTCCGTATCGCGAGCGACAGATAGGCGAACGTCTTCCACCATCTGTCCGGTATTGAGTTCAACATCCAGTATCTTCTTGCATCGCTCGGATACCGAGAAAAATGCTTTCTCCGGAAAAGGAAAGAGCGTAATGGGGCGCAGGAGACCAACCTTCAGACCCTCATCACGAGCCATCATCACGGCGGTCTTTGCAATCCTGGCAGCTGAACCGAAGCCCGTTACGATTAGGTTTGCGTCGTCAGTCTCATACTCCTCCCAACGAGCCTCGTTATCCTTTAGCTGCTGATACTTGGCATGCAGCTTCCAGTTGTGTGCCTCCAGTTCTCCCTCTCCTAGAAAAAGAGACTTCACAACCCGCTGCTCACCGTCACCCTTACCGCGAAGGGCCCAATCCTTGGCGGGAAGTGCGACCTTCGGCCTGGGGTGAGGGATGAGGGGTTCCTTCATCTGTCCCACCACGGCGTCGCCGAGAAGTATTACCGGCGTGCGATAGAGCTCTGCGAGATCAAAGGCATGCATTGTCATATCATACATTTCCTGAATTGATGCCGGCGCTATGACGATAGTATGATACCCGCCATGCCCGCCACCCTTGACTGCCTGAAAATAGTCTCCCTGGGAAGCATCAATTCCGCCGAGCCCAGGGCCGGATCGGGAAATATTTACGATCAAGCACGGGAGCTCCATCCCCGCCATATAGGAAATTGCCTCGGTCTTCAGAGAAATCCCGGGGCCGGATGACGAGGTCATGGCCCGGGCACCGGTTGCAGCTGCTCCCATCACCATGTTAATCGCAGCAATTTCACTTTCCGCCTGGATAAACTCCCCGTGTAATTGCGGCATCACCCGGGACATAAATTCCGGAATATCATTCTGGGGTGTGATGGGGTAGCCGAAATAGTAGCGGCAGCCCGCCTCAATGGCCCCCATACATATTGCCTCATTACCTTTTACCAGTAAGCGTTTCGGCAAGCTATCCTCCCTTGAACTTTATTCATTGCAGCTATGCTCTTTCTCAACAATACTGACAGTGCAATGATTTTTCCTGTCGCATCAGATGAGGGAATTACCCATACATCCAAGCTCTTGCCAGGAGTTGTGTCTCCCTGACCCACACAGAGATAGACTACTTGAACACTGAAATTGCCACATCCGGGCACATCTCGGCGCACAAAGCACAACCAGTACATTTATTCTTGGCCTCACCTAGAATCGCAGGTGTGTAACCATAATTATTAATCTGGGCACTCAAAACAATACAATTTTTTGGGCAAACAATGGTACACAGCCCGCACCCCTTGCACCTCAGTTCGTCAATCTCAATTTTCGGCATATTATTTTCCTTACACTAGAAAGTAGTCTTGCCAAACGTTTCACAGAAAAAAACAATACCTACCTGCGATTGAGTCAGTAACTTTTCAGTTATACCAGGTATTTCACTTGATTTTCAGCATTTTTGCGTTTAAATATGAACAGATATGACGTAATTAATTTTATAAGGAGGAATATCAAAATGCCCGCAACACTGGTAGAACTGGCGGCAAACATTGTGTCATCTCATGCCTCTGTTAATGAAATGTCGACAGAGGAACTACTGCAAGAAATACAGAAGGTCTATGCGACGCTCCAGCAACTTGAAGTAACGGGGGCGACCCTTGAATCTCCAGCTGAATCAGAGAAAAAAGCTCCCACAATGAGCCTCAAGAAAGCTTTCCAGGCAGACCAAGTCTATTGCATGATTTGCGGCAGAGGCGGAATGAAAACCCTTGCCCGCCATCTTGCGCAGGCTCACGGTTTGAAACCGGGTGAATACCGCAAGCAGTTCAATATCCCATCAAGCCAGCCTCTGACGGCAAAGAACTTTTCGGAAGGCAGAAAGAAAATGGCTCAAGAAAGAGGTTTGGCTGAAAATCTGGCAAAAGCACGTGCTGTCAGGGCCGCCAAACTGAAAGCTGAGAAGGAAACTCCGAAGAAACCGAGCCGTGTTGCCAAGAAAAAGGCCTGATGTTCCGTTTAACTATCTCAAACGTCTGGATCCCGCGGTAGACATGTCTATCGTAGCAGGATCCAGACGTTGATTTTTCACTCTGCAGACGGTTTCTCTACCGTGTCTTCTGCATGCTCTTCAGAATTTCCCACCCTTTCAATAGATCCAGGGCCCGAAGCATCTGATAATCGTCCTTGAACTTTTCGTCGATCTTATAGGCCGGCAGTGGTTGATCCTTCTTCCCGACCTTCTCCTCGCCGTCTTCCGTTGAAAAGTGATTATCAAGGTCTTTTTCCCGAATATTCAAGGTATCTTTCTTCTCTGCTGCAGTAATTTCCAAACTCTCTACGATGATGTCCGGAGTAATACCCTTTGCCTGAATCGAACGCCCTTTGGGAGTAAAATACTTGGCAGTTGTAAGCCTCAACCCGGAATCCTCAGAGAGAGGAATGATAGTCTGCACGGAACCTTTGCCAAAACTCTGGGTTCCCAGGATAACGGCCCGATTGTGGTCTTGGAGAGCACCGGCCACAATCTCCGAGGCACTCGCACTACCACCATTTATGAGAACAACCATTGGATAGCCAATTTCCTTTTTCCCTTTGCGAGAACTAAATCTCATTTTGGAATCCGGATCTCGCCCTTCCGTGTAGACGAGTAGCTCTCCTTCTGCTATGAAGTGCTCCGCCACTCTGACCGCCTGATCCAGAAGTCCGCCGGGATCATTGCGCATATCCAGAATGAGACCTTTCAGAGAGCCGGCGTTTTCCGCTTTCAGGGCGACCAATGCCTTAAGAAGGTCCTCGTCGGTCTTTTCCTGAAACTGGGCAATCCTGACATAACCATAGCCATCGTCGAGTGTTTTGAACTTGATGCTCTTAACCTGAATAATGTCTCGAACCAGGGTAAACTCTTTCGGTTTGTCAAAACCTTCCCGCATAATGGTGATGGTGACCTTACTCCCCTTCGGTCCTCTCATGCGCTTTACCGCGTCGATGATAGTCATGTCCTTGGTAAGTTTTTCCTCGATTTTCAGGATCTGGTCCCCGGCCTTGATTCCGGCACGAAAAGCCGGCGTATCTTCAATGGGAGAGATAACGGTCAAATAGCCGTCCTTTATCGTTATTTCGATTCCGAGGCCACCGAATGACCCCTTCGTTTCGATTTTCAGTTCCTTGTACATATCAGGAGGGAGGAAGGAACTGTGGGGATCGAGCGACGAGAGCATTCCATTGATGGCACCATAGACCAGTTTCTTTGTGTCAACTTCTTCCACATAGTTTTTCTGAACGATCTTGAGCACATCGGTAAAGAGTTCTATTGATTCATAATCATTCCCGCTCTCAGCAGCGCATCGGTGCTGCACTCCAAAACCGATCACCACTACCAAGGCAGAAATTGCGACAATTAACAGAGCAATCTTTCTTCCTTTTTTTTGCGTTGCCATTTTTCCTCCAAAACTATGCTTATTTTCAATTTCTAACAATTATCGAATCCAGGGAGCCGGGTTTATCGGCTTGCCTTGGTATCTAATTTCAAAGTAGAGCATTGATCCTCGGGGAGAGTCAACATCCCCGACACTTGCCAAAAGCTCATTCTTCGCCACATTCGACCCGCTCCGTTTATACACTTTGGAGTTGTGGGCATAGAGGCTGAAAAATCCGTCGCCATGGTCCACAATAACCATGTTTCCATAACCCTTGAAGTAATCGGAGAAGATGATCGTTCCCGGATAAATGGAACGTACTTCGGTGCCGATGGGCGCAGCAATGGATATTCCGTTACTAACCGTATATGAATTGAACTCTGGATGCTTATGTCTGCCGAAGGAGCCGACGATCCGGCCATGCGTGGGGAAAGAAAGTCGGCCTTTTTGGGCGCCGAAACCGGTGGAAGTGGATGGCGGGACAAAGGAGGTGCCCCCTTTTTTGTCTGGCGTGTCAGTCTGCTGACTATTTTTTGCAGTATATCTTTTTCTGCTGGCGGCTTCAAGTCTTTGTCTTTGTCTGCTGGCCGCTTCAAGTTTTGCCACGATTGACTGCAAACGTCTGGAGTTTGCTTCAAGCCCCTGCAGAGACGCAATATATGACTTTTTATCCTCGCGGATTTTTTGAAGGTAGGAAGCTTTATTCTCTTTTTCCGCCTCAATTTCCTGCTTTTTCACCACGATACTCTGTTTAATACTCTCTTTGCGACGAACATCCTGTTCCAGTCCTGCCTTCAGATCCTTCAGTTTTGCGATCCGCTCGTTGTACTCTGCCACCATCTGGCGGTCATTCTCCAGGAGGGCTTTCATGTAACGGAGATTTTCCAGCATCTGCGGCAATGACTCTGAAGAAAAAAGAAAACGAATATTCCCCACTTCACCAGCTTTGTAGACCGCAACCAGGCGATTCTGAATCAACAGTTTTCGGCCCTCGACATCTTTCACCACAGAATCGATTTCGGTGCGCGTCTTTTCCAGCCCTTTCTCCACCGATTTCATATTCCGATTGAGTTCCGCCAGGTTTTGCTCCCGTATCCGAAGACTCTGGTCTATTTTCGCCAACTCACTGGTGACAACGTTCTCCACCTGAGTTGTCTTGGTGATCAGGCGTTTCTTCTCGCTGATTTCCTTCTTGATTCCCTGGAGCTGCTTTTTGGCATCAGCCGACCAGGCAGAAGTAGCAAGACAGGAGATGAGGATCAGAAGTATGAATTGTTTTATTGGCATGGTCACAAACTGATGAAACGTTTCAGAGAGGCAAGGCTTCCAAGAAAGCCAAGGGCCGCTCCGCCAAAGACCAAGGCGACAAGATACGTGACGGGGAGAAAAAGTAATCCTGCTTCCATGGTATTGAAGCTGAAAAAGAAGTCGGCATTATTGAGAAAAGCCAGATAGACTCCTAAAAGAACAAGAATCGCAAGAATCGCTCCGATACCCCCCTGCACAACCCCTTCAATAAGATATGGCACCTTGATAAACAAACGGGTTGCCCCCACAAGTCCCATAAGGTCCAATTCGTCTTTGCGGGCGTAGATTGTCAGCTTGATGGTATTGGCCACGATAAAAACTACCGCCAGAACTATAAAGCCGGCGACAAGAACTCCGGCAAAACGGATGAGATTCATGAAATGGCTGAATCGCTTTACCCATTCTTCGCCGTACTGTACCTCGGTTATCATCGGGATTTTTTTAAGCCGCTCAACATAACGGCTAACAGAAGTACTGTCGCGGCTATTCTTTTTCAAGTGAATCTCAAGCGAGGACGGAAGAATCTCGGGGGAAACACCCTCCAACAGTGCTTCCTGGCCCTTTAGCCTACCGTAGAATCTTTTTAGTGCTTCGTCTTTGGAAATGTACTGCACATCAGAGGTCCCCTCAACTGCCGTAATCTTCGCCTTCAGGGTCGCGAGATCTCCAGGCGAAAGATCCTCTGAAAAATAGGCGGTTACCTGCACCCGATCACTCCAGCTTTCGGTAACACGTTCAAGGTTCACGTAGATAAGAAGGGCGAGTGAGAGAATCAGAAATGCAAGTGTGATCGTTCCGATGGTTAATAAAGTTACGAGGAGATTCTGCCGGATATTAATGAACGCCCTTTCCACGAAATAGTGGATGCGTCCCATAACTCCCTCTCTAGCCAGTTTTGGCCGTTTTGTAACCTTATTACGTGACATCGGAATCCTCCACGATACGCCCTTTATCGAGAACGATAAGGCGTTTGTGACAGTTTTCGATAAGACGCCTGTCATGGGTTGCCACAACCACGGTACTTCCCCTGACATTCGCTTCCTTCAGGATAGCAAGAACCTTTTCCTTGGACTCCTCATCGAGATTGCCTGTTGGCTCATCCGCCAGAATGATCTTCGGCTCGTTTACCAAGGCACGCGCCAAGGCGACACGTTGCTGTTCTCCACCCGAAAGTTTCAGTGGCGTTGAGTTGATTTTGTGTTCCATCCCCATTTGTTTGAGAACATGATATACGCGCTTATTGATATCTTTTTTGCCCCAGCCCATGACCTCTAGCGTCAGTGCGACATTTTCCAGGACAGAACGTGTGGAAAGGAGCTTGAAATCCTGAAAGACGACACCGATTTTTCGTCGCAGGAAAGGCACCTGGGAAGACGGAAGCTTGGTTATATTAACACTGTCAATAACAAGCTGCCCGCGTGTCGGACGCAAAGCGCCGTACAGAAGCTTCATAAGGGTTGACTTCCCTGCGCCGGAAACACCGGTCAGAAAAACGAATTCACCCTTTGAAATCTTCAGGGTCACATTGCTCAGAGCAGCACCATCCCCCTGATATGACATGTACACGTTATGGAGTTGGATCATTGAAAACGCTCCGGGAAATATTTACATTGCAAGTAGCGAGGAAAGAGGGGGAAAGGGAGACGATAAACCGTCTGACCCCGGTAAAACACTCTACGACAAATATGATAACTGGGCACCATGCCGAGCTAGGAACCTGTCGAACTGCTGTATCAGAAGTCCACGTCATCACACAGTGTCCTCACCGTTTCATGAGGCCTGTTGACGCTCAGAAACTCACCATGGCAAAGCCCCAGACGGCGTAAAAAAGGAGAAAGGCACTTCCCCATACCATAGCGCATTTTTTTACAAAAATACCGTAAGAGGGAAATGAATAGTAGAAGAATCCTGCGACTGAGAACACCCAACCCCAAAAGGCTATTTCACAGAACAGGGCGAAGTTTTCGTTTGTCACTGCCTTCTCCAGAGCAGAATAAGCGCCTCAGTAATGAACCGATTCTCAATTTCCACACCATGATAACCGCTTCACGCACTATCTTTTTCGACATCTTGGAAGTTCCCGCATGGCGATCGATAAAAATGATTGGAACCTCGCCAATTCGGAAGCCTTTTTCCATGCACCGGTAATTCATCTCAATTTGAAAAGAATAGCCGTCAGATCGAACTCTATCCAGATCAATAGTTTCCAAAGCTTCGCGCCGGAAGCACTTATAGCCGCTGGTACAGTCAGAAACCTTGAGTCCGGTTATCAATCTTGTATAAATTGTCGCACAATAGCTGAGGAGAAGCCTTCGGATTGGCCAATTGACAACACTTACTCCGTTCTTGTAACGGGAACCGATAACCAGGTCGCAGGATTCCGCTTCTTTCAGCAAAGACGGAAGACTCTTTGGATCGTGCGAAAAATCAGCATCCATTTCAACAATATACGAGGCCCCTTCCTGCAGTGCAATGCGAAATCCATCACGATACGCGGAGCCCAGCCCAAGCTTTGCGGCCCGTCGAAGCACGAGGACCCTTTTGTTCTCCTTCGACATCTCCTCGACAACAGCGCCTGTGCCATCGGGCGAGTTGTCATCGACTACGAGTACTGTGATTCTAGTATCCTGTACCAGAACTTCCGGAATAATCCGGCAAATATTGTCGCGTTCGTTATATGTGGGAATTACTACCAGAATTTTCACTCGGCACTACCTTGCTTCTTTTAGAAGCGGTCTATAGTAGGATAGAAAAGGAAATTCACCTGACATCGGAACTCAGGACCACAGCAACCCAGCATCAAGAAAACTGAATATATTAGATTAGATAGAAGCAGAATATGTTTTTTCCCCTTGCAAGTCAAGGGAAAGGGGAATAGTCGTTGTGTAAAGAATGTGCGTTACGTCACAAAAAAAGGCCATGCAGATGCATGACCTTTTTTCATTCTGGCGGGGTCGACGGGACTCGAACCCGCGGCCTCCGGCGTGACAGGCCGGCGTTATAACCGACTTAACTACAACCCCGCAAGCACTGCTTTCTGCTAACTGCTTTTCAATCAATCAAGTAAAAATGGTGGGCGAAACAGGGATCGAACCTGTGACATCCAGCTTGTAAGGCTGGCGCTCTCCCAGCTGAGCTATTCGCCCTTATTTATTGGCGGGGTCGACGGGACTCGAACCCGCGGCCTCCGGCGTGACAGGCCGGCGTTATAACCGACTTAACTACAACCCCGCAACTACTTTAATTCCCGGCACAACGTCTCACGAAGGCTGCCATAGATGGCAGCGTCCTTACTTTGCTCTATTTTTTCTTCTTTTCGTTGACCAGATCCTTCAAACCTTTTCCCGCCTTGAATTTGGGAGCAATGGAAGCAGGTATGGAAATCTTCTTGCCAGTTTGCGGATTTTGACCTTTTCGTGCTGCCCGGCTCACCGTGCTGAAGGTACCAAAACCGACCAGACTGAGTTTATCACCGGCCTTCAAGCATTCAGCCACCGCTCCAAGCAGACACTTCAATGCTTTTTCAGCATCAGCTTTCGTCAGTTCGGCGTCTGTTGCTATCGCGCTAATTAATTCAGCTTTAGTCACTTGATACCTCCAATACGCGAGAAAGAAACACTGCAAAAAAAGAAGCCTATTTATAGCAAGGGGCACCTGGAGTGTCAAGAGTTTTTATCATATTGAGAGGAATTGTAATAAAACGCAAAAACATCCTCAATAACCAACACGCAAGTTTTGGCAGACACAGTCACAACACCCCGTACAACAAAACAGGCAATCTCATAAGAGGTCCTCTTTTGTTGTGTCGGACCAGTGCCTTCTTACCCAAGTCAGCTCTTACTATCAGGCAGATTCTGCCACATTCTCATAAACAATGATCGGTTTTTCCTTATTGTAAATGACATCCTCATGAATAACCACTTCCTTGACCAAATTCTGAGAAGGAATGTCATACATTACATCAAGCATCGCATTTTCCAGAATCGAACGAAGGCCGCGAGCGCCTGTTTTACGCTTCAAGGCCTCTTTTGCAATAGCCACAAGAGAACCATCGGTAAATTTGAGTTTCACATGTTCAAGATCGAACAGTTTCTGGTACTGTTTGACCAAAGCATTTTTCGGTTCTTTCAGGATCTGAACCATTGCCTCCTCATCAAGCTCAGTGAGGGTAGCAAGCACCGGGAGACGTCCGATGAATTCAGGAATGAAACCAAATCTGAGCAGATCTTCCGGTGTAGCTTCAGAGAGAAGCTCTCCAGCTCTTTTTTCCACCTTTTTCTTGACATCAGCACCAAAACCGAGCGTCTTCACGCCAATTCGCTGCTGTATCAAGTTATCAAGACCGGAAAAAGCACCACCACAGATGAAGAGGATTTCCGTGGTATCAACTTTCAGGAATTCCTGCTGCGGGTGCTTCCGGCCGCCTTTCGGAGGAACACTGGCTACCGTTCCCTCAATAATTTTCAGAAGTGCCTGTTGAACCCCTTCACCTGAGACATCCCTGGTAATGGAGGGCGAATCTGATTTTCTGGCAATCTTATCAATTTCATCAATGTAGATGATACCCTTTTGGGCCTTTTCCACATCGTAATCAGCAGCCTGCAGCAGATTGAGGATTATATTCTCAACATCCTCACCGACATAGCCGGCTTCTGTCAGGTTCGTTGCATCCGCCATAGCAAACGGAACCTTGAGAATTCTCGCAAGGGTTTGAGCTAAGAGGGTTTTACCCGACCCGGTAGGACCGAGGAGAAGAATATTGCTCTTCTGCATCTCGACATCTCCCGGTTTCTTTACCATTTCAATTCTCTTGTAGTGATTGTAGACTGCTACAGCGAGAATTTTCTTTGCCCGCTCCTGGCCGATTACATATTCGTCAAGAACTTCCTTGATCTCCAACGGTTTGGGAAGTTTCTTGATATCCGGCCCCATTGCTTCTTCCAGCTTGGTCTCTTCGGCAATTATGTCGTTGCACAACTCAATGCATTCGTCACAAATATACACCGTAGGACCGGCAATGAGCTTCTTCACCTCGTCCTGACTCTTACCGCAGAACGAGCATGTCAGATTATTCGATCTGTCATCTCGTCTGTTCATTTTGAACCTCCTGCTACGACATTCCGCGATATTATCTGATCTATAATACCATAACTTTTCGCATCGTCACCTGACATAAAGTAATCACGCTCGGTGTCATGTGCGACCTTCTCTAAAGGTTGGCCGGAGTGATCGGCCAAAAGCTTGCTTAACGTCTCCTTCATCCGCAAAATCTCCTGCGCATGAATGTGGATATCTGTCGCTTGCCCCTGAAAGCCACCTAATGGCTGGTGAATCATGATCCTGGAGTTAACCAGGCTGAATCGCTTGCCCTTTTCACCGGCAGCAAGAAGAAGCGCTGCCATTGAAGCTGCCTGACCAACGCAGATGGTAGAAACGGGGGACTTTATGTATTGCATGGTATCATAAATCGCCATTCCTGAGGTGACCACCCCACCCGGCGAATTAATATACAGGTGAATATCCTTATCCGGATCTTCTGCTTCAAGAAAAAGGAGTTGGGCGATGATCAGGTTTGCGATCTGGTCGTCAATAGCGCCGCCAAGGAAGATAATCCTGTCCTTCAGCAGCCTGGAATAAATATCATACGACCGCTCGCCCCTTCCGCTCTGCTCGACAACAATTGGTACCAGCATACCGCCTCCCGTAAGGTGTGTCTCATTCAAAACTGCCGAACAAGAAAATATTACTCCTGCAGCTTCTCGACCTCAGACACCTGTGCCTGGCCAAGAAGGAAGTCGATAACCTTGTCTTCTCTCATCTGCATGACAAGCGTATCTTTTGCGTAGGGATTTGACTGATAAACCTTAAAGACAACCTCGAAATCCTTGTTGGCTTGGGCCGCAATATCTCGTATCTTCTCTTCAATCTCCGAATCCTCGACAACTATTGCTTCCTTTTCGGCAACTGCAGCCAGAAGCAAAGAGCCTTTCACCTGACTTACCGCAACACTTCGTGACTGTTCTTTGATTTTTTCTTCAGTGGTTCCCAGCTGTTCAAAGGACATATTCTGGCCTGCCAGGTTGTGCTTCATATTCTCGATCAACACGTTAAGCTGCTTTTCAACCATCGCTTCGGGAACTTCGAATTCGTGCTTTTCGATAAGCGCCTTGACCAGGGTATCGCGCAACTCATTATCGATTTTCTGGGCTTCTTCTTTTTCAAACACCTCAGCTATCCGTGACTTGAGCTCGCCAATGTTTTCAAACGTACCAAACTGTTTCGCGAAGTCATCATCAAGGGGCGGAAGCTCCTTGGCTTTGAGCTCTTTCAGCGTCACGTCAAACGTAACATCTTTGCCGGCCAACTCGGCATTTCCATAATCAGCAGGAAAGGTAACCTTCACCTCTTGCGTTTCCCCGGAAGACATCCCGACAATCTGCTCCTCAAAGCCCGGAATAAAGTTGTTGGATCCCAACTGAAGCAGATAATCCTGGGCCTCCCCACGCTCAAACGGAACACCATCAAGGAATCCCTTGAAATCTATCGACACGAAGTCGCCGTCCTTCGCGGGTCGAGGATCTTCCACAGTTTTCAGTTGCGACATCCCCTCCTGGAGTTCAACAAGTCTCGCCTCAATAGCTTTCTCGTCGGCAACCAACTTGCGTTTCTCGACGTGAATGCCTTGATACTCCTTCACATCTATTTCCGGAGCTGTCTCGAAACTCACAACATATTTGAAGGGTTCTCCGGCTTTTAACGGATCGCTTTCAAACTCTGGCGCTGAAACCGGCAGTATTTTCTTGTCAATCAACGCCTTGAAATACGTATCGTTGATCAGGTTTTTCAGGGCATCGGCTTCCATTCTTTCGCTGTAGTGCTTCTCAATAATGGCCCGGGGCACCTTGCCTTTTCTGAACCCCTTGATCGAAACGGTTCTTTTTATTTCTTCGTACACTTTCTCGATTTCCTGGGTAACGCGCTCTGGGGGAATTTCGACGGAAAGTTTCTTTTTAACAGGGCTAAGGTTCTCAACATTGACAAGCATGGAATTACCTCTCTCAGTATTCTATTCGAAGTCTTAGAAGAACAATCTAGTAGGAATCGGTAGTCAGGTGGGGATTCTTCCGCAGTTGCGCGGTTAAATTTGGTGCGAGAGAGGGGAGTTGAACCCCTAAGCCTTGCGGCGCTGGATCCTAAGTCCAGTGCGTCTGCCAGTTCCGCCACTCTCGCAAGTAATTTTGCTAATATGAATAAGCCCCGTGACGACGGGGCTTAGATAAAATGGGGTGGCTGATGGGATTTGAACCCACGAATGAACGAGTCACAGTCGTTTGTGTTAACCGCTTCACCACAGCCACCATAAAGATTATTCATTTGGTACGCCTGAGAGGATTCGAACCTCTGACCTACGGATTAGAAGTCCGTTGCTCTATCCAGCTGAGCTACAGGCGCGAATATGGTCGGGGTGAGAGGATTCGAACCTCCGGCCCCCTGCTCCCAAGGCAGGTGCGCTAGCCAGGCTGCGCTACACCCCGACGAAAAAGAGCATACTTATACCATGGTTTTTCCAGGTGTGCAAGCTTTATTATCTGCCGCAAAACTGGAAAGAAACTTTCGCAGTTCCTCCAAGGCCCGCCCCCTGTGACTGATTTCGTTCTTGATTGTCATGTCCAGTTCCGCCAATGTCATCCCGTACTCCGGAACAAAAAAAAGCGGGTCATAGCCAAAACCTTCAGATCCTCGGGGGGAATCGAGTAGCATGCCATTCAATGTACCACAAAACGTCCTGCATGTGCCATCAGGAAAACACAGTGCGACGGCGCAAGAGAAGAAAGCCGCTCTTTCCTGGGCCGGGACTCCCGTCAGGTCACGGAGAAGCTTTCGATTGTTTTCCTCATCAGTGGCAGCAGGTCCCGCGTACCTCGCCGAGTATACACCCGGTCGCCCTCCCAGAGCATCGACCACCAGACCAGAATCGTCAGCCAGGGACGGAATTCCTGTGGCACGAACGGCACTCACTGCCTTTTTAACGGCATTCTCTTCAAAGGTCAGACCATCTTCAACTACCTCGGGAAGATCTGGAAAATCCGCAAGACAATACAACTGATCAACAAATCCAGCAAGGATCTGCCTAATTTCGTTCATCTTTCCTTTGTTTCCCGTGGCTACAAGCAGTTTCCTCACTTCGCCAGAGCCTCTTGCTGAATTTCAAACAGGCGCCGTATCCCAGAAATAGCGAAGGAACGCATGGCATCCATTTCCTCAATGCCAAACGGCTTAGATTCGGCAGTGCCCTGAACCTCGACGAAACGGTTTGATGAGGTCATGACAAAATTCATGTCGACCTCCGCCGTCGAATCCTCTTCATAGTTCAAATCAAGCAAAACAACACCATCCACGATACCGACACTCACCGCGGCAACCGCTTCCAGTATCGGGTTTCGCATAATGACTCGCGTGGAAACCAACTTTTGTACAGCATCGGCCAACGCCACATATGCGCCGGTAATAGCTGCGGTTCGCGTTCCCCCATCTGCCTGAATCACATCACAGTCAATATACAGGGTCCGTTCACCGAGGAGTGTCAAATCCGTTACCGCGCGCAGCGAGCGACCGATGAGACGCTGAATCTCGTGGGTGCGACCACCCACTTTTCCCCGGGAAGACTCCCGTGACGAACGAGTCTGGGTAGCACGAGGCAACATGGAATATTCCGCGGTCAACCAGCCGGAACCCTTACCGCGCAGAAACGAGGGGACCCCGTCTTCAACCGAAGCAGTACAGATAACCTTGGTGTTGCCGAATTCGACCAGGACGGAACCCTCGGCATACTTGGTATAATTCCTGGTAATTTTTACATCTCTGAGGCACTCAACCCCTTGCTCCGGTCCACGCATTATTTCTCCCGTTTATCCGGCCAGTTCCCCGGCCCAAAAAACACTCTCCAGCAGCCCAATCCATGAAGAAGGATTACGTGGTGCTGGATTCAATTAAATTCACAACAAGCTCAAAAAACCAGACAGTGCCCCATCAGGGACTCACCCACAGCAGAAAAGTCAGGAAAACTGCACAAGCCATAGGCCTGTAAAAATTAGCCTAACTCCCGGCATTTTGTCAATAGAGAAGGACCAGACACCCAAGAGACCCCTCCTCACAAAAAAGGGCCTGTACGGAATGTGTACAGGCCCCTTCAAAACAAGTTATCAGCCATAAATCATCATGGCGTTACTTCAATAATTATTCAACAACTATTCTGCAGTCGTGGGATCAATCATCCGCTTCACTTCGGCAACACTGTTTGCCGGGAAACCGCCACGTTTTGCATGCTCCAAGACCATTTCTTTATTCGGAGCAATGTAGACACAGTAAATCTTGTCCTCGGTCACATAACTCTGTACCCACTGCACCTCGGGGCCAAGCTCTTTGAGAACACTGCAGGACTTCTGGGAAATTCCCTGCATGTCCTCGGGGCTAATATTCCCTGCTCCCGGAATTTCTCTCTCGATAACGTACTTTGGCATCGGTTGCTCCTTTTCGTCTCGATATTGAGAAGACACGAATCTTCTCTGGCTAAAAGTGTAACAGGAGAACTTATAATTGAAAACAACAATTCTCATTAAAGCGACAAATCAGCATAAACTTTGCAACCCTCTTTGCCATTTAGCCTTAAAAAAACCTGCCGTCACCCATAAAGACTTATATTCAAAGCAGAATTTTATCAAAAAAATAGCCGCTCACCCTTGCTCCAGGAAAAGCGGCTATTTCATTTTTCGTATTACCCTAGATTAGAACGGCAATTTACCGTAACCAAGGAGCGAATACGTAGGAACGATAAGTCCCAGGAATGACAGGACAATCAGGAGCCAACCCAGCACCCTCGGAGACATCTTACCGTACGTAACAGCCCAAATCACAACCGTCAAGACAACAAAGGCAGCCATCATGCTACCGAGATAATTACTGACGCCGATAAAAGTCGTACCATCTGCTTTGATACCTGCACCGGTAAAGAAGAAGTATGCTGCGATTGCCAGAATAACCGCCATCATCAAACTGAGGTTACCTAACGAGCGCAAATCTTCGACGCCTGACAGGATGATATAACAAATTGTACAGTACACAACGCCGAACGGGATCAGCAGGGTCGCTGTAAAAGCATCGCTACCGAACATAGGAGTGGCGTGCATGAGGCCGCCAATAATTGTGGTAACACCGACAATCCCGGCAATTGCACCACAGGTCCGCGCATCGCCCTGGCCCAGATAAAACAACCCGATCGGAAACCACAACATTGCAATTGTCGCAAGCAGTACTAAAGTCATCTTTTTTCCTCCCTCAAAAAATTAAATTACGCCACAACATCACTCTTTACATGAAAACCAAAACAAACCAGCAACTGAACTAAGTTAATCCTCTTCTCGCTGTCCCCCCTTTCCATGTAATTGTGTACCGATGATTTTCACATCCAGCAGGCAGCACCAACACCAAAAGCAAAACCTCAAAATGCCGAAAGCGTACTGCGCTAACCGGACCAATCAAAACGTTGTTTTGTTTTGTAGCAATTAAGGTGCCAAGAAAAAACAGTATTCACTACGGGGAAAGAAAAGGGCGTGAGTCCGATTGACATTTATTTTAGGGGGGTTTTTTGCGCTTTCCGAGGGAATTATATTTTATTCATCGAACAGGCAGCACTGGTTGCAATGTTAATTTTCAGAACATATTTCTATAATAGAACAGTTTTAGCGCAACATCCTGAACTGTTTTACAAAAACCCACGTGAACATTTTACCTGAACATTTCCACTCCGACCACCATTTGAAGCAGGGTCAGGCCCGGGGCCCGCAATCAGCCTCTTTACAAAGAACTAGAATCAGTTCGGGCTTTTGCCTCAATAAATATCATACTTAAGCAAACGACATTCTATTGGGCCATTAAAGAGCACAATACGCCGGGACGGCCTGAGCCCAATACATGATGCCAAGTGGGGATTTCCGGTCAAGACGTATGCTGTATATCCCTGAAAAGACTTCTTCAAGGTATCGCCCAGCTTCTTATACAGTGCCTGCAACATTTCCTCGTCTCCTAACCGTACCCCATACGGGGGGTTACACAAAAGGATTCCGGGAGAAGACGGCGCTATGCACTCGCCGATTCCGGACCGGGAAAACGACACCAGACTGCCGACCCCGGCGCGATCGGCGTTTTTCCGTGCCATCTCCAGGGCACTGCCGGACAAATCGGAGCCAAGAATCGGAACGGGCAATGATTCGGCTGCCTGCACCTGCGCTTCCTTCAGGACAGCACTCCACGCAACCGCATCAAAGGACGACCAGCGCTGGAACCCGAAACCGGGCCTTGTCAGCCCCGGGGCACGCCGGGAAGCCCTCAACGCCGCTTCCACAGGAATCGTTCCTGATCCGCACATGGGATCCACCAGGGGGACGCTTCCATCCCAACCGCTTAATTCTATAATAGCTGCGGCAAGCGTCTCCCGTAAGGGTGCCTCCTTCTTGTCCAGACGATATCCCCTCTTATCCAGACTGGCACCTGACGTGTCGAGGCTGACGGTACAGTGATTCCGGACCAGGTGCACATTGACCTGGAGATCGGGAGCCCGGCTATCCACGTCGGGTCTGCGGCCGAAAGTATCCCGTATCGAGTCAACAATGGCATCCTTTGCCTTCAGTGCGGCAAATCCGGAATGGGTTATCTTCGAATCGCGCAGGTTGCAGGACACCGCAAGGGTCATGTCGGGAGTGAGATACTGTTGCCACGGCACACTGCGAACCCCTTCATACAGGTGTTGAGGTGATTCGCAGGAAAATCCGGCAATCGGCATCAGAACACGTTGGGCAGTGCGCAACCAGAGATTGGCGCGATAACAGGTTGCCATGTCTCCCCTGAAACGGACCCCGCCTTTTTCGAGAGTCACTTCCGTGACGCCCAACCTGCTGACCTCCTCGGCAAGGACTTCTTCCACACCTTTAGCTGCTGTTGCAAAAAATTCCAGCTCCATATCTCTCCTCACTACCCTGGCACAAGTATGCCGCACAAAAAAGGCCGCGCCAATGTATTCGACGCGGCCTTACTCTTGCCCTGAAAGGGGCTACTCGACAAAACTCTTCAGCTTCTTGCTGCGGCTCGGATGGCGAAGCTTGCGGAGTGCTTTTGCCTCAATTTGCCGGATTCGCTCTCTGGTAACCTCGAAGTTCTGGCCAACCTCTTCAAGGGTATGATCACTTTTCTCGCCGATGCCGAAACGCATCCGCAGAACTTTTTCCTCACGTGGGGTAAGACTGGAAAGCACCCGAGCCGTCTGCTCGGAAAGGTTGGCCTTGATGACCGCCTCCAGGGGAGACACAACCCCTTTGTCTTCGATGAAATCTCCAAGGTGAGAGTCTTCTTCCTCCCCAATCGGGGTCTCCAGGGAAATTGGCTCCTTGGCAATTTTCAAAACTTTCCGAACTTTATCAAGCGGCAGGCTCATCCTTTCGGCAATTTCCTCAGGAGACGGCTCACGTCCGATCTCCTGCACAAGCTGTCGACTAGTACGGATAAGCTTGTTGATAGTCTCAATCATGTGAACCGGTATCCGAATTGTTCTGGCCTGGTCTGCAATTGCCCGTGTTATCGCCTGACGAATCCACCAGGTTGCATAGGTGGAAAACTTGTAGCCTCGCTGGTACTCGAACTTGTCAACAGCCTTCATCAGACCGATATTGCCTTCCTGAATCAGATCAAGGAACTGAAGACCCCGGTTCGTATACTTTTTGGCTATTGAGACCACAAGTCGCAAGTTAGCCTCAACAAGCTCTGACTTTGCATCCTTGGATTTCCTCTCAGCCTCTTCAATGCCCTTAATTTCTTTTTCCAGCTCAAAGGCAACAAAACCTGAATCCTGTTCGATTTTTTCCAGCTTCTTTTGTGCAGACCGCAGCTTTTTCTCCATTTTCAAGGCTTCTTCTGACGAAGAGGCAAGACGTGACAGGAATTTGGCTCGCGCCGCATCATTATCACGAGTTTCGTGGCAAAGCACCGTCAACTCTTCAACGGGAATATCCGAATCACTGCTCACTTCATGGATTTCAGCCATAATCCGGTTAACCTTTATGGCAAGCTCCTTGAGTCGCAGGGCAATTCTTTCGATATGGCGATCTTTAAGGCGCAAAGACTTCAAAAGGTCTGCCGTCCTGAGCTTCAGGTCATGCAATTCCTGGACAAGGCGCTCTCTGTCACCGGCAACCAAAGACGGCTCCAAAAGAGCATGCTGCAGTTGTTCCATAGTTGCATCACAAGACCGGATATCTCCGATGACGGATAACAACCTGGTTTTCTGGACATCCTCTTCATCCTCTTCAAGCTCTTCTTCTTCCACTTCTTTACTGATATCTGCGGCATTGATCTGGAATTTTTCCAGCATATCACCAAGATCTATCACCTCTTTAACGGTAATAGGGGTATTGTAAATAACACGCGCAACATCCCGGTCGCCTTCTTCAATGCGTTTTGCTATTTCGACCTCACCTTCGCGGGTCAGGAGTGAGACGGAACCCATTTCGCGCAGGTACATGCGAACCGGATCGCTGGTCCTGCCCAGAACGCCAGGCTCGAATTCAACCTCTTCCTGCTCGCCCTCCAGTTCGTCTTCCTCTTCAAGGTCCAGCTTAACCTTCGGAATTTTCACCTTCTGCGCTGAGTCAACGACCTCTATATCCATCTCGCCAAACATGCTCATCACATCATCAATCTGGTCCGAGGAAACAATATCAGGGGGAAGCAAATCGTTGACCTCATCATAGGTCAGAAAACCCTTTTCCTTCCCTAAATCGATCAGATGTTTTACTTCGTCCATGCTCTTTTTTGCCATCCAGTTCACCTCGTCTTCAAGACACTCGAATCTAATAGTAGTAATCAGTTTACGTCAGTAGCGACTTTTTCGCACGAAGAGAGTCTATTCGCCGCAGAAGATCGTGATAGGAGTCACTTTCAGGATCAGACTGTGCCAGCTTGAGACCAAGCTCCTTGATCTGCTGCAAGGCTATCCGGTCCAAAGTGCGACGGCACTGATCAAAAGCCTTGCTCACATCCATTTCTTCAAGATGTTCTTCTGATATAAAAAGTGCCGCCAAACGGCTCCGTTCTTCGGATGAAGCTACCGAATCGAGGAGCTGTGACCAGTCTATGCGCTTTTTTTCCGCAACGTGCTGTATGATACTTTCCACCACCGGAAGCACTTCCGTGCGAAATATCTGTGCCGGCCCGAACTCAGCAACCAGTCGCACCACTTCCGGATACTTACCCATGAGGGACAAAAGCATTTCTTCAGCACCCGCAGAGGCCTTTCTGCGCTCTTTCGGGGCTCGAACAGGGGCGTGAGAAGGCTCCTCTTTCCCCATCTTTCTTCGAACATCGTTTTCTTCTATCCCCAGGAAACGGGCAACTTCCCGCAAATACAAATCTCTTTCTACCGCATCAGGAATCTTGCGAAGTCGTGGCGCCAACTCCTCCAACACCTTCACCTTCCCCTCGACACTGCCGATATCTTCCTGACTGCAAAGATCTCTGAAAAAGAACTCAAAAACGGGTACGGCAGCAGAAACCAAACCCTCAAAAGCATTGCTACCGTATTTTTCAAGATAACTGTCCGGGTCTTCCCCGGCAGGCATCTGAACGACACGCGCAGGAAAATTTTCCTGCAAGAAAATCTCCATTGATCGCACGGTCGCCTTTTTACCGGCCTTGTCAGCGTCAAACAAGAGATAGGCTTTCCCCGCAAACCGGCGAAGGAGTTTCAGATGTGCAGCCGTCAATGCTGTGCCGCAGGTTGCCACCACGTTGCGCACACCGGCACGATACAGCGCCAGATGATCGAAATACCCCTCAACAATGAACGCTTCCCCTTTTTCGCGCATTGCCTGCTTTGCCATCCCAAGACCGAAAAGGACTTCACTCTTATGATAAACCGGCGACTCGGGTGAGTTGAGATATTTGGGGAGCGAGTCGTCGAGAACTCTGCCACCAAAACCGATTACCCGCCCATGAGTATCCCTGATGGGAAACAGGAGACGATTCCTGAAACCGTCATAGTACCCTCCCCGCTCCCTGCTCCGGACAAGACCTACTTTTTCCGCTTCTGCCAAAGGAAATTTTTTCCGCTCAAGAAAGCGTGTCAAGGCATCCCATGAATCCGGAGCATAACCAAGCCCATACAGCCGTGACGTCTCCTCATCAACGCCGCGCTTTTCCAGATAGTTGCGGCATGCTGCCCCCGGAACTCCGCCCCGCAACAAATCTTCATAAAACTTTGCGGCGATTTCATGCACCTCGTAGAGGCATTCCCGTTCATCACGAAGACGTTTTTCCGACGCAGGTACCGCTCTCTCCGGAATGACTACTCCAACCTTGCGAGCTAAAAATTTAACCGCGTCAGGAAAGGACAGACCTTCCATCCTCATGACAAAACTGATTGCGTCGCCGCCAACTCCGCAACCGAAACAGTGATAGATCCCTTTTGCGGTGTTCACATTAAACGAGGGGGTCTTCTCTGAATGAAACGGACAAAGTCCCAGATAGTTGACACCGGACTTTTTCAGAACAACATAATCGCTAATTACCTCCAGTATAACCGCCCTTTCGCGGATTTCCCGGATTATTTCGTCAGGAATCATCACAGACTATACCCACTCACGAGGTCGTTCCCGTGCCAGGGAGATGTGTGTCGCGCGCTGCCGGAATCGATGCACCGGCATCGTTCCTTCTTTCAGGATTCGACCCGGCCCTCCACCATGACAGGATCTCCCGGCCACAGAAAAGGAAAGGCCGTGCACTGGTCGATTTCTCAATACATGAGCTTATTTTCACCGGAACCACCTTGGCTGTTCCCAAGGAAAACAGCATACACAACATGAGAGATCCCTGCACAACACCGAGAAAAACACCTCCAATACGATTTGCACTGCCCAGGAAAATAATTTTAAGCAGGGTAGTCAACAGATAACCCAGTAGAAAGAAAAAGAGACCGAGCGCCAGTAAGATGAGCCCAAAGGAAAGGAATAGAGTAATGGTATGGGAAAAGTGACTATGGGACTGAAGTACCCCGGCAAATGGCCGGTAATAGGTAAAAGCAGCCCATCCTCCGACGATAAGTCCCAAAAGGGAGCAAACCTCCTTGACGAGTCCTTTCATGAATCCTTTTACCGCGAAACTCAGTAAAACAACCCAAATCAGGATATCAACGAGGTTCATTCCACTCTCTCTGGTATGGTCATAAAGTAAAAGTAGGGGCAAATCGTCAGATCGCCCCCACCTTTCAACTGCCTATTTGAATACAATTTGGAGAGGAGCATATAGAAAGCTCTTTCCACAGCAATGTATCCTCTCCAGAATAGTTCTCTTTAAGAACATCAAAAGTTCTTAATCAACAATCTTCCGTTGCTTCTTCAAAGCCCTTTTACGAGCGGCAATGGCTTTCTTTTTCTTCTTGATACTAGGCTTTTCGTAGTGTTCACGCTTGCGGACTTCAGAAAGAATCCCTGCTTTTTCACATTGCTTCTTGAATCTTTTCAGCGCGATTTCAAATGATTCGGTTTCCTTTACCCTTACTCCCGGCATTCATATTCCCCTCCCTCCTATATTTAAATTTGGTGCTTATATGAAGAGTTCAAGCCGTAGACAGGGGGTGGTAGTGTAAAGACTAGACATCATAACATTCGACACCCTCTTGTCAAGCAAAAACTACCGCAAATTCTTTGTTTGTACTTTTTTTACGAACCACGCGACTCCTTTTCCGCGATACCGGAGATGCCAAAGCGACGGCGTAATTCCTGGTACACCTCTTCCGGCTCAATATCGTAATAGGCAAGGAGCACGAGGAGGTGATACAGCAGATCGCCGGCTTCATAGACAATTTCTTCACGCTTGCCGCCCTTCCCGGCAATAACCAGTTCGAACGCCTCTTCGCCGGTTTTTTTCAGAATCGTATCGAGACCCTTCCGAAAAAGGGAGACGGTATAGGATTTTTCCGTGGAACCACTCTTGCGCTCCTGAATAACCTGGTACAAGAGGTCCAGGATTGCGCTGTGAGCGCCTGGAGAGGCAATCGTTTCATCAGTACTGTTCATATCCGCACCGCTACGCCCTTTTGCCGGAGATATTCCTTGGCCTCACCGATCGTGTATTCACGATAATGAAAGATAGAGGCCGCCAGACAAGCGCTCGCGCCTCCTTTGACAAATCCGTCATGAAGATGTTCCAGGTTGCCGACCCCGCCGGAGGCAATGACAGGAATCGAAACCGCGTCGACGACATTTCGGGTCAGCAAAAGATCGTAGCCATCTTTTGTTCCGTCGCAATCCATGCTGGTAAGGAGAATTTCTCCCGCCCCGTATTCCTCCATCCGCTGTGCCCATTCAAGGACGTCGATACCGGTAGCATTGCGGCCGCCATGGGTATAGACCTCCCAGCGGTCCTCTCCCGGAACGCGCCGGGCGTCAATGGCAACCACGGTACATTGCGATCCGAAGCGCTCCGCAGATTCCTGCACAAACTCGGGGCGATGGACGGCAGCGGTATTTATGGAAACCTTGTCCGCCCCGGCATTCAACAGCCGGCGAATATCCTCCACGGCCCGTACGCCACCGCCAACGGTAAGCGGCATGAATACCCGCTCAGCGGTCCGCCGTACCACATCGATAATGATGTCGCGCTGGTCGGAAGAAGCGGTTATATCGAGAAAAGTCAGCTCATCGGCACCCTGACGATCATAGCTCTCGGCAATTTCCACCGGGTCACCGGCGTCTCGCAGTTCGAGGAACTGGACCCCCTTGACGACCCGACCACCCTTCACATCAAGGCAGGGAATAATTCGTTTGGTCAGCATTCTGCATCTCCGCCAGGTAGTTTCTTGCCCTTTGTCAGGGCTATCGCATCGGCCAGGCAAATGGCGCCAGTGTAGATCGCCTTTCCGGTAATCACGCCGACGACACCGCTCTTTTCGATTGCCATCAAGGCTTCGATGTCAGCCATTCTCGAAACACCCCCCGAGGCAATGATCGGTATGGCAACTCCCTCCGCAAGGGCTCGAGTGGCATCGATGTTAGGCCCGATCAGCATGCCGTCACGGCTGATATCGGTATAAATTACGGCCGCCACACCAAACCCCTCAAACTTTTTTGCCAGTTCACGGGCACTGATGTCGGTCACCTCGGCCCAGCCCTGTACGGCGACCATACCATCCTTGGCATCGATACCGACTACGATGCGGCCGGGAAACCGCCGGCAGGCATCTCTGACCAGTTCGGGATTTCTCTGGGCCGCGGTCCCGAGGATAACCCTGTCTATCCCCAGGGAAAGATACGCCTCAATGGTTTGGATATCGCGAATTCCGCCACCCAGTTGGGTCGGTATGGAAACGGCCCGGACAATTTCCTCGATGGAGGAGCGATTTTTCGGTTCACCGGCAAAGGCACCGTTAAGATCAACCAGATGCAGCAACTCGGCACCCTGACTCTGCCATGCCAGCGCCTGCTCGACCGGGCTGTCGCAGAACACCGTGTCCCGCTCCATGAGACCTTGCTCCAAGCGAACGCACTGTCCATCCTTCAAATCAATGGCCGGTATTACTATCATTTCAACTCTCCAAAGTTTTTCAGAATTGCCAACCCTGTCTCCTGGGACTTCTCGGGATGAAACTGGGTTGCAACGATATTGTCCTTCCAGATTGAAGAACAGAACTCAATTCCGTAATTCGTGGTTGTGGCAACAACGGCGGTATCATCCGGCTGCACGTAATAGGAATGAACGAAATAGAAATTGGCCCCGTCGGGAATCGCGGAAAAAGCCGGAGGACAGCGTTTCACCGATATCTGGTTCCAGCCCATATGCGGAACTTTCAGTTCCTCGTCACCTTCCGTCATGCCTTCCGGAAATCGCAGCACCCTGCCGGGAATCACATTCAGCCCTTTATGGAGCCCGAACTCCTCGCTTTCGCTAAAGAGCAACTGTAGCCCCAGACAGATGCCGAGAAACGGCCGTCCTTCTCGGATAACCTTGAAAATCGGCTCAATAAAACCACCTTGTTCAAGATTTGTCATGCAATCCCGAAAGGCACCCACACCGGGAAGAACAACCCTCTCCGCCTCGAGAACAACTTTCGGGTCGGCGGTTACCAGTGCCTCGAAACCCACTTTTTCAAAGGCCTTTTGCACCGACCGGAGATTTCCCATTCCATAATCGATTATCGCTATCATTAGTATCCCATAACGCGAGCAGAGTTTCGAAACAACCGTTACTTCGCGTATCTATTCTCGCGTGCCTCGTGTACAACGCCTGACTACCGCTCAATATCCCGGAACATGCCTCCTCCGGAAACCCGTTTGTCCGGACTGGCACGTTAGTATGCTACTGCGTGAATTCGTTTCCATCCCGAAACTCCGGATGAAAACGAATTACAATTTTCCCTTGGTTGACAGGACTCCGGAAATTCTCGGATCAAGCCCGGTAGCCTCGTCAAGTGCTCGGGCAAAGGCCTTGAAACAGGCCTCGACGATATGGTGGGTGTTTTCCCCATACGCCAGGTTGAGATGAAGATTCAAGCAGGCAGTATTGGTAAAAGCCTGGAAGAATTCACGCACCAGTTCGACATCGAACTCGCCGATTTTAACTTTCGGAAGGGGAACATTAAAGCACAGGTACGGCCTTCCGGACAGGTCGATGGTAGCGGTTGCAAGAGTTTCATCCATGGGCACGGTCGCATGTCCATAGCGGTGGATTCCGGCCTTGTCTGCCAATGCCCGTTTCAATGCCTCACCAAGAACGATGCCTATATCCTCCACCGTATGATGGAAGTCGATATCGATATCACCCTCGGCCTCCACCTGGAGGTCGAATAATCCGTGACGGGCAAACAGATTCAGCATGTGGTCGAGAAAAGCTACCGATGTGCAGATTTTGCCGTCACCGGTTCCATCAAGTCCGAGAGACAACCGGATCCGCGTCTCTTTCGTCACCCTTTCAACTACGGCGATTCTTGGCATGGGGCCTCCTTGGGATATCAGCCGATTTCCTCGAGGGCAGCGGCCGTGATTTCCATCTCTTCGCGGGTACCAATGGTAATACGCAGGCCCGACGAAAGAAGCGGGTCAGAAAAATGGCGAACCAGTATTTTTCGCTGGAACAGGGCTTCATAAACCCGCCGTCCGTTCCGGTCCGGCGGGATGGCAAACACGTAGTTCCCGTGGGAAGGGATCACTTCATACCCTGACTCCCGCAACCTGCTTGAAAAAGTTTCGCGGGTTTCGCGAATCTTTAGGATACAGTCACGGAAATAGTCCTGATCGGAAAGGGCGGCACAACAGGCGGCCTGGGCCAGGCGGTCCAGATTATAGTGGTCACGGATCTTATCCAGGGCAGCGATGATTTCGGGGCGGGCAATGGCCAAACCCAAGCGCATTCCGGCCAGGGAATAGCTCTTGGAAAGGGTCCGGGTCACCACCACGTTTTCGTATTTCCGGACCAGATCCAGCGCATTCTGATCGGCAAAATCCACATATGCTTCATCGGCAACCAGAAGTCCGCTGCAACGTTTCGCCAATTCCTCGATGTACGCAGTGGGAAAGGCAAACCCAAGGGGTGCATTAGGAGTGGTCAGAAAAAAGATCTTGCCGTTATAGCGTTCCGGAAAATCGGCAATCCGGAAATCATCGGTCAGGCCAAAGGTCTTGACCCTGGCCCCCTGGACTTCTGCCAGGGTAGAATAGTAGGAATACGAAGGATGAACGTACGCGATCTCGTCGCCCTCTGCGGCACAGGCACGGATAAGATTGTTCAGCACCTCATCGGAACCGTTTGCCATGATAACCCAGGAAGGATCAAAGCCGTAAAGATCACTGGCAATCCGGCGCAGACGGCTGCTGGAGGCACAGGGATACTTGCGCAGCGAAGCTCCATCACCGCCAAGTTCCGCCAGAACTGCCGTCACAACAGACGGAGATGGCGGATAGGGATTTTCATTGGAATTAAGTTTAAGAAAGCCCTCGCCGTCGGGGGGCTGAAAACCCGGCACATATCCTGCCATCGAGGCGATGTCGGAACGCAAAAAACTCATGACTCTTTCCTGTCCGTTATCCTTATTTTCACTGATTCGGCATGCGCCGTCAGACCTTCCAGTTCGGCAACACAGATAATGTCCTCCCCTAGTCTCCTGAGAGCCCCTTCGGAAAAATAAATCAGCGAAGACTTTTTCACAAAATCATCCACCGACAGGGGAGAGAAAAATCGTGCTGTCCCGCCGGTAGGGAGGGTGTGATTCGGGCCGGCCAGATAATCGCCGGCGGATTCGGGGGTAAAGTGGCCGAGAAAGATCGCGCCCGCATTCCTGATGGAGGAAAGAATCTCGAAAGGATTCTCTACCGCCAGTTCAAGGTGCTCGGGAGCGAGACTGTTGGCAAAGGAAACCGCTTCGGCAAGAGTTTCGGTTACGATAATAACGCCGAAGTCGTCCCATGACTTGCGTGCTATGGCGGCACGGCTGAGGGTCGCAAGCTGGGCTTCCACTTCGGCTGCAACACTTTCGCCAAAGGCGCGATCAGTGGTGATAAGCATGGCAGAGGCCAGTTGGTCGTGCTCAGCCTGGGAAAGGAGGTCAGCCGCTATGTGCGCGGGATTCCCGCTGCCGTCGCTCACCACCAGGATCTCGCTGGGTCCGGCGATCATGTCGATCCCGACCTGCCCGAAGACCAGTTTTTTGGCCGTTGCCACATAAATGTTTCCCGGTCCGGTAATCTTGTCCACCCGGGGAACAGTTTCAGTGCCGTAGGCCAGCGCGGCTACGGCCTGGGCACCGCCTATCCGGTAAATTCGGTCCACACCGGCAAGCCTCGCAGCTACCAGGACATACGGGTTGATTTCCCCGTCGGGGGAGGGAACCACCATGACAATTTCCGTCACACCGGCAACCCGCGCCGGTACGGCATTCATGATGACGCTGCTTGGATAGCTCGCCTTGCCTCCCGGCACATAGATACCGACACGCTCCAGGGGCGTCACCTTCTGACCGAGGAGGATACCGTCCTCTTCCGAATCCAGCCAGCTTTTCTGTTTTTGCTTCTCATGAAACCGGGTGACCCGCTCGACCGCGTGACGAAGGGCTGAAAGCTCTTTATCACCCGCCGCGGCAAAAGCTCGGTCGATCTCATCCTCTCGAATCAGCAAACCCTTCGCGTCACTATCAAGGCGGTCGAAGCGGCTGGTATACTCCAGCAAGGCCGCGTCCCCCCGAGAGCGAATCTCGGCAATGATCTCCAGTACGAGAGCCTCAACGTCACGGTCCGTCTCCTCCGAACGTCGGAGAATAGCCGCAAAGCTTTCAGTAAAATCAGCATCATGAATATTGAGAAATTTCATAGCAGACGGTCCTTCGATGCGACATTGCTGACCAGGAAACCGGGCATCCCCTGCCAACCTTAACCCGCAACGGGGGGTGACACAAACAGAGCATGTCTTTTACTTCTGAATTTTGAAACACTCACTAAAACTCTGTAAGGCAATTTTACCGTCATTCCCGCGAAAGCGGGAATGACGGTAAATCGTACATTTCAACATTTTGCGAAAACATCACATTGTAACTGGATACCCTTTTTCACGGGCATGACCATTTCTTGTTAATTCATCACTATTGGCTTAAAGGTGCTTTTCCAAACCTTCCAGTATTTCCGTAATCCGCTTATGCCTGGTTTTCAGGCTGGCACGGTTAACAATCAATCGGCAGGTGATCTCGGCTATGGTATCCACTTCAACAAGTCCATTCTGCAGCAGGGTCTCACCGGTGGAGACGAGGTCAACAATCCTCTCCGAAAGCCCCACCAGCGGCGCCAGCTCAATGGAACCATAGAGCTTGATAAGTTCAACCTGAATACCCTTATCAGAAAAATATTTTTCCGTGATATTGGGATATTTGGTTGCAATGCGGATATTCGTCCAGCTCAAGGGATCATCGGTGCGGGACAATTCGGCCGGCTCGGCGACAACCAGCCGGCAATAACCGAATTTCAGGTCCAGAGGCTCGTAAAGATCCTTCTGCTGTTCCAGCAGGGTATCCTTGCCGACAATTCCCAGGTCGGCACAGCCGTATTCAACATAGGTTGGGACGTCGGTGGCTCGCACGATCATGTAGCGCATTTTCTGCTTCGGATCTTCAAAAATGAGTTTCCGGGTATCGGACAGAAGCAGATCGCAATCAATGCCGATTTTTTTGAATAAGGCAACTGAATCTTGAAGGATTCGTCCCTTGGGAATGGCGATGGTAATGTAGTCGGTCATAGGGGTGATCCTTCACTGTAATACCACGGTCTTTGCCGTATTGCGTTTTGTGCGGCGGGAAGGCAACAAAAAATACCCGCCCTAAGCATGCATCGGTTTATTCCTTGACCCGCCGGATATCCGCACCGAGTCCCGACAGTTTCTTCTCGATCGCCTCATAGCCACGGTCCAGATGGTAAATGCGGGATATTTCGGTGGTATTGTCCGCCGCAAGACCGGCAAGTATCAGGGAGGCCGACGCCCTGAGATCTGTAGCCATTACGGGTGCACCGGAAAGTTTTTTCACACCCTTAACGGTAGCAGTGTTTCCCTCAACAACGATGTCGGCACCAAAACGGAACAACTCGGAGACATGCATGAACCTGTTTTCGAAGATATTTTCACTAACGACACACGCCCCGTCGGAAATCGTCATAAGCGCCATGAACTGGGCCTGCATATCTGTCGGGAAACCGGGATAGGGACGTGTTTTGATATTAATGCTCTTGATCTTTCTCGGCCCCTTCACCCGTACGACATTATCCTTGTGGGTGATCTCCACCCCGGCATCCTGGAGCTTGAAGACAAAAGCATCCAGGTGATCGAGGCGCATGTTGTGAATCCGGACATCGCCACCGGTGATGGCGGCCGCAGCCATGAATGTTCCCGCCTCAATCCGGTCAGGCATGACGGAATGGGTAACCGCGTGCAGCTCAGTGACGCCGGAAATGTGGATTGTGTCCGTTCCGGCACCTTCTATCTTTGCCCCCATTTTTATCAAAATCTCTGCCAGATCGACAATTTCCGGCTCACGGGCGGCATTTTCCAGCACAGTTTCACCCTTCGCGGTAACGGCTGCCATGAGGAGCTGCTCCGTCCCACCTACCGTAGAGATATCGAAGTTGATCCGTGCGCCCTTGAGTCTCCTCGCCCGAGCCTCCACATAACCATGTTCAAGGGTTATTTCTGCCCCCAGGGCCTCGAGTCCCTTGAGGTGCAGGTTGATCGGACGGGCTCCGATGGCGCAGCCTCCCGGCAAGGATACCCGCGCCTTACCGAAACGGGCCAAGAGAGGTCCGAGTACGAGAACGGAAGCGCGCATGGTCTTGACCAGATCATAGGTGGCCTCATGGCCACTGAGTCGGGAGGTATCGATCCGAACAATATTCCCGTTGCCCAGGATCTCCGCGCCAAGGTTCTCCAGAACCTTGATGGTGGTATTTATGTCCCGCAGGAAAGGTACGTTGCGTATTTCATGGCTCCCGGGAGCCAGGATGGTAGATATGAAAATGGGAAGAGCGGCATTTTTTGATCCACTGACAGAAACATCTCCAGTCAGCTTCTTTCCCCCCTTGATAATCAGCTTGTCCAATGCAGTACCCCTGTTCTGTCAAGCGGCAGCTCACGGCAGCCGCATCGCATAAAATTATGGTTACAGGTAAAAGATTCTTAGGAGCTGTAAATGAATACCATGGTCAAGATTGCGCTCGGATTTAGGTCAGATTTGACAGAACTGATTGAGCCAAACCGCAGACGTAGCAGGGCTACTTTGAGGATTTGGTGATTGAAGTTCGGTCAAAGATGGCCTGAAGATGAGATGCAAGATGCCCATGGTATTTGTTTGCAGCTCCTTAGGTTACTTTTTTCTACCGCCGACCACGCGCTCAATTGCGCCGGGATCGTTGGCGGAAAAAAGCTCATGGAAAAGCCCGGTCGCCTCGAAGATTTTCAGGACTTCCGGCGACTCGCCAATACCGACCTCCAGCAGCAGCCACCCGTCTTTCTCCAGACAGGAAGGTGCGGCAGGGATAATGCTGCGATAAAAATCCAGTCCGTCCGGACCGCCATCCAATGCTTCCCGAGGCTCGTAATCGCGCACTTCCGGTTGCAGACCGGCAATTTCAGCCGTCGGGATGTAGGGTGGATTCGAAACAATCAGATCAAATTTTAGACCTTTGAACGGTTCGAAAAGGGAGCCTTGAAAGAGCGTCACGGTTACGCCATGGCGATCCGCATTCCTTTGCGCAAGCTCAAGAGCTTTCAAAGAGGGGTCAACCCCGTAAACCTGAGCATCAGTACAGAACTTGGCCAGCGCCACGGCAATACAGCCGCTCCCGACACCAATATCGAGGATAGCCGCCCTGGCCGGGCAGCGGTTAACAGCCTCCTGCACCAGAGTTTCGGTATCGTGCCGCGGAATCAGCACCCCGGGGGATACTTCAAAATCAAGACCGCAAAAATCCTGACTCCCCAGCAGGTACTGCAAGGGTTCGCGACGCGCCCGACGCCCCACGAGCGCTCTGCATGCCGCAAGTTCGGAAGCCGTCAAGGGCTTGTCAAAATTGACATACAGGCCAACCCGGTCCAGGCCGAGAACCTCGCAGAGCAGCCATTCCGACTCCAGGCGGGAATTCTCGACACCTTTCTCAGCCAGATAATCCCGTGTCCAGGTTAGAACCTTGAGTATCGTCCACGTTTCTGTCATGGGAAGTCAGGCGGATGGCACTGGGCACAATGCACAGGAGGTGAACAGAGGAACTTCCGCTTGAGCAGGGGCACCCGCCACCCTTGCAGGCCAGTCAGCTTGATAGTGTCCATAGTCAATCCCTTGTAGCCGCTTTACGCCGCCTCGCTCTGTGCCTTGAGGGCCTCCATCTGGTAATGGGCACGAAGGGCATCAACGGTCTCGGTAATATCGCCCGCCATAATTGCATCGAGACGATACAGGGTCAGCCCGATACGATGATCGGTCATGCGGCCCTGGGGGAAATTGTAGGTGCGGATCCTTTCGCTTCGATCTCCGCTACCGACCTGCTGCTTTCGGTCAGCGGCCATCTTCGCATTCTGTTCACTCACCATGACATCGTACATCCTTGATTTCAGCACCTTCATGGCCTTGGCGCGGTTCTTGATCTGGCTCCGTTCCTCCTGGCAGGCAACTACGATGCCGGTGGGAAGATGCGTTATGCGCACCGCCGAGTCAGTGGTATTCACGTGCTGACCGCCGGCACCGGAAGAGCGATAGACGTCAATCTTCAGGTCAGCCGGATTGATATCTATGTCGATGTCTTCTGCCTCGGGGAGCACAGCCACCGTGCAGGCGCTGGTATGAATCCTGCCCTGGGTCTCGGTATCGGGAACCCGCTGCACCCGGTGCGTACCTGACTCATATTTGAGCTTGGCATAAACTCCCTGTCCCTCAACCAAGGCAACAATTTCCTTGAACCCCCCGACGGCCGACTCGGAAGCAGAGATAATCTCTACCTTCCAGCGGTTTGTCTCGGCGAAACGATTGTACATCCGGAACAGGTCCCCGGCAAAAAGTGCCGCTTCATCGCCACCGGTACCGGCACGGATCTCAAGCACGACACTCCTGTCGTCGTTCGGGTCCTTTGGCAAAAGGAGCAGCTTGATCTCCTCTTCGAGCTCTTTTCTGCGAACTTCCAGCTCCACCAGCTCCGTTTCGGCCATCTCGCGAATCTCGAGGTCCGATTCGGCCATCAACTCCCGGTTATCGTCCATCTCAGCAAGCAATTTCTTGAACTCACGATAGACGGTAACGAGCGCGGACAGCTCGGAATGCTCCTTATTGAGCTTCCGAAACTCACCCTGGTTTCCTAGGATGGCAGGATCCGAAAGGAGTGATTCAAGCTCATTGTAGCGTCGTTCCAGTTCTTCAATTTTGTAAAGCATACATCGTACCTTTATACTACTAATCTATCGTCTTTGTAGCCACTGTTCTCGTCAAGTGCCTCATCCAGAGAGCGGATGGCCACCTCTAACTGGCCGTCGTCCGGTTCGCGCGTTGTCAGCCTCTGCAGAGCGAGCCCCGGTGCGATAAGCAGACGAACCAGACGTGATTTTTCATGCTTGGCACTCAATTTCAAGAGTTCATAGGAAAGCCCGGCGATAACAGGAAGCAGCACGATCCGTGACCCTGCCTTGAGATAAAAAGGCCAGAGCTTGGGAATCAGGGAAAAAACCACGATGCTCACCAGCATGACGATCAGGAGAAAACTCGTTCCGCATCGGGGGTGAAGCCGGCTGAATTGCTTTACATTCTCCACCGTCAAGGCAATCCCTGCCTCAAAGGCAAAAATCGACTTATGCTCCGCGCCATGATACTGGAACACCCTCTGAATATCACTCATCCGGGAGATGGAATAGACGTAGATCAGGAACACGATGACCCGGATCAGGCCGTCCACCAGGTTGAAAACGATATTGGATTCGCCGATGTAGGGAACAAGAAGTTTCGTCACAAAAAGGGGAAAAATAAAGAACAGCAGGATGCCAAAGAGGAGTGCAACAGCAATGGTTCCCCCCATGGCAAGAGAACTCATCTCCTCCTTTTTTTCTCCCTCCGAGATCGCCTCGTTCGCGGAAAAGCTGAGAGCTTGCATGCCGATGATGAGAGAGGTAAAAAGCGCCACCGCACCCCGCACCAGAGGAAGTTTCACCAGAGGAAATTTTTCCGAAAGAGGAACGACCGTTTCCCGCTTCACAATGATCTCGCCATCGGGACGTCGCACGGCAATGGCCATGGAACGTGGCGCTCTCATGAGAACACCCTCGATAACCGCCTGCCCGCCAATATTTACTTTACCCATGCCTAACACACCTTTTCAATCACTTCTTACCAGGGGAACAACGTTCAGCGAAGGTTCTCAAATAATGCCCTGACCTGCTGGATGTGGCCGCAGGTTAAGGCGCCCTCCGGACACGGTCCTTCCAGACAGGAGGGTCCCGCCTTTTCGAAAATTACCGGGGCGACATCCTTCACCAGCTTCAACATCTCCACTGCCATCGCCCGGATTTCCCATTGGGCACGTTCGCAGCAGCGAAGTCGAAAAAAATGGAACAGTTCCCGGGCATTCATGGTGACCAGGATCTTTGTTTCGGCTGCATTCGGCAAGACATAGCGGGCGTCTTCCGCTGGGATGCCGTTTTCAACCATCTCGGCATAGAGACGGTGAATTTCACTTATCAGTGCCGAAAATTTCCCGGACATTTCCGTGTCTGCCGCAATACTCGGTGGGACAACAGCGTCAAATTTCTCCTTATGGGAGACATAGCGCTGCGACTGCTGAGAAAATGACGCTATCCGATGGCGCACGAGTTGGTGAGTGGTAACCCTGGAAATTCCCTCGATGCCGAAGGTAAAGGAGGCATGCTCCAATACCGAGTGGTGGCCGAGAGACAGTATCTTTTCCAGAAAGCCCCGTATGTCGCTTCCGGAGATGCGTTCCCGCAGATCGCCGATAGAGACGGGAGAATAACAGAGTCTCGCCGCAAGGGCGACCGCCTGCTCCGGCTCGGGTGTATGGTGGACAAGAGTAACCAGCATGAAAACCTTTCAGAAAAACCCACTTGGAGTCTGTCGGACTTAGGAAATCGAAGCGAAAATTCGGCTGGGCGAGGACAGGTTTTATCGATTTTGCAGGGCAACAGTTGCCCTATTGCCCAAAAAAGCGGCAAAACATGTACCGTCCAGACGAAGTTGCAGCAGATTTACCCTAAGTCCTACAGGCTCCTGGGGCAGGCAAATTGGGGAAACAGATAAGGGGATTTCGCCATGGACAAAATCCCCTCTCCTTGCATCCACAGGCCGAGGCCCTGTTACATGCCGTATCTTTTCTTGAACCTCTCAACACGCCCGGCCGTATCGATAAGCTTCTGCTTACCGGTAAAGAACGGGTGACAGGCCGAGCAGATTTCCGTTGTGATCTCGGACTTGGTGGAACGGGTCAGAAAAGAATTGCCGCACAGGCACTTGACCGTTACCTCAGAATATTTTGGGTGAATGCCCTCTTTCATTACTTCCTCCTTGCGTAAAGCAGACTGCTGCGTCTTCTCATTCGATAACACTTCAATCGTCTTTCTTCGTGTGTATTTCTATAACTGAATGCCGCTTTTATAACTCCATCAGAAGGATAGAAAGTTAGCACCTTCGTTTTTTTTTATCAAGAGTTTTTTCACCTGCTCATGGAGTCGAGAAAGCCCTGATTGGTCTTTGCTTCAACGAGCTTGCTGAGAAGGAACTCCATACTGTCGACCACATTCATGGGATGGAGAACCTTGCGGAGAATCCAAATACGGTTTAGGGCTGACTTATCGATGAGAAGCTCTTCCTTCCTCGTACCGGACTTATTCATATCAATGGCCGGAAATACTCTTTTTTCCACTAGCTTGCGGTCCAGGTGGAGTTCCATGTTACCCGTCCCCTTGAACTCTTCGAAGATTACTTCATCCATCTTGCTGCCCGTATCAACCAGGGCGGTAGCGATAATGGTGAGAGATCCCCCCTCCTCGATGTTGCGTGCCGCGCCGAAAAAACGCTTCGGTTTGTGGAGAGCATTGGAATCGACACCACCGGAAAGAACCTTGCCCGAAGGGGGAATAACGGTATTGTAGGCCCTCGCCAGACGGGTGATGGAATCAAGCAGAATCACCACATCACGCTTGTGTTCAACAAGCCGCTTCGCTTTCTCGATTACCATCTCGGCCACCTGAATATGTCGGGATGCCGGCTCGTCAAAAGTCGATGAAATGACCTCGCCGTTCACGGAGCGCTGCATGTCGGTCACCTCTTCCGGCCGTTCATCAATAAGGAGTACAATCAGGTAGACCTCGGGATGGTTTACCGCGATGGAATTGGCGATATTCTGGATAAGCATGGTCTTGCCGGTCCGGGGAGGGGCCACTATCAGACCACGCTGTCCCTTGCCGATCGGGGCGATCAAATCCATCACTCGTGTCGACAGGTTGTCCGGGGTTGTCTCCAGCTTCAACCTCTCCAGCGGGTAGAGAGGGGTCAGGTTATCAAAGAGAATCTTGTCACGGACAGCTTCAAGCGTCTCGAAATTTACCGTCTCGACCTTTAACAGGGCAAAATAGCGCTCCCCCTCTTTCGGTGGACGTATCTGACCGGACACCGTATCACCTGTCTGAAGATTGAAGCGACGTATCTGACTTGGCGACACATAGATATCATCGGGACCAGGAAGGTAATTGTAGTCGGGAGCCCGTAGGAAACCGAAACCGTCCGGCAGAGTCTCAAGCACCCCTTCACCGAATATCATGCCGTTTTTTTCCGTCTGGGCATTCAGGATGGCAAAGATAAGGTCTTGTTTCCGGAGACTCGAAGCCCCTTCGATATTAAGACCTTTGGCAATAGCCGATAAATCATTGATCTTTTTACTTTTCAGTTCTTGTAAATTCATTTCTTCTCCTGCCGGCAAGCATACATTACCATAAATTAACGTCGAACCGGATCATTCGGCAAGCTCATCCACCGATGAAAGACGGTCCCGGGACTTCCTTGTTCATTCACATCAGGGTTGTACCTTCTGAATCTCGCTAAAAATTGAAGAGGGGGCAACATCAGTGAAAATATCTGTACATGCTGAAAAGGAACATATTCTTCATGGGGGGGTTATTTGTGATTTTCAACAGGTAAGATATCCGTTACACCCATAAGAAGGAAGGCCGTAAGATTATCTGCGCAGCAGATTCATACCTGGTTTGTTCGACTTAACGATGGAATACCTGAAAAAAGATATAAAGCCAGCCCATTCTCGTCTGGTTGTTGAAGGTTCGTGGTCTTTGGATTTGGAATGATATCGATAGGGGTCTACATTGGCTAAGAATTGAGGATTTGCTTCATATAAACTTCAATCAACAATTTTGTCAATACAATTTTCGATAGTCTTCCCGAAAAAAAGTTGGTTTTCGATTTTCAGCCGTGCAACCTTGTCAGGAGAAGTGTACTTTCCTGGTCGTAGGTCGGAAAGATTGTTTCAAAAGCCTTCACTACCTGTGGGTCAAAGTGGGTTCCGGAATTAGAGAGTATTTCATTTTTCGCATAAAAGGGAGGAAGGGCCTTTCGATAGGGGCGATCGGAAGTCAGAGCATCATAAACATCTGCTACGGCAATAATTCGTGCCCCCATGGGGATGGCATCGCCCACAAGGGAGTGATATCCATTACCGTCATATTTTTCATGGTGTCCGAGGATCAAAGGCAGGAGTTCCGTCACTCTGCCGCCCAGAGGCTGCAAGAGATTGGCGGCCTTCACCGTATGTTCCTTGAGGTGTTCACGATCCCCGGCAGTCAATGAGCCAATTTTGGTTAGCACCTCGCGACTGACACCAATCTTTCCCAGGTCGTGCAGCAGGGCAGCAATACGGATATTCTCCGTATCTTCTTCGCTGCATCCCATACGCCCGGCAATCTTCTCCGCGAGAATAGAGACCCGGTAGGAATGGCTGTGCGTATGCTGGTCAACGGAATCTATTAAAAGGGAGAGCATCTCGATGACGCCATGATATGTTCTGCGGATGTCTTTTCTGGCCGCCTCCTTTTTTTCATACAGGATACCCATGAAATATCCGGTAATCAGGAGAAAGCCTCCCCAGGTACCGATATCGAGCCAACGATCCAGATTGTGGTTTTCGGCAAAACCAAATGTCGCAGGATACACATAGGCAACAGTAGAAATGAGGATCATGGAAAAAAGGGCGGCCAGTGTCGCATAGCGTCGACCATAGAAATAGGCACCGAGGAGCACCGGCAGGTAAAAGAAATTCAGGAAAGCCCGCTGATTGGACACAAAAAAGAAAATGATGGCGGTAATCACCACCAACAGAAAGATAATGATAAGTTCCTTGTCGATCGCACGGAAGGAATCTTTAATCCTGGACGTGAGCGGCTTCATGCTTAGTTCCCCACGATGACATCACTGTCAGTCACCTGCTGTTACTCAGGCAACAAAAATTCAACTGATAGTCTTTTACTACCCCCGGACCGTTATCCTGTCAAGTGATTAAAAGTAATTCACCCCATGGTCAAGGCGTCTTTTTTCCGCGTTTCGCCAAGGGACTGATCGAAGTCCTCACCGTACGGCTTCTCGGAATAAGCGGAGCTGTCGCTGCCTTCAGGAGCCTGTCTGACTTAGGAAATCGAAGCGAAAATTCGGCTGGGCGAGGACAGATTTTGTCGATTTTGCAGGGCAATAGTTGTTCTATTGGCCAAAAAAGCGGCGGAATATGGACCGTCCAGACCGATTTACCGCAGATTTACCCTAAGTCCGACAGGCTCCTAGGCTATCTTTTCAGCAACAAAGCCCAGGATGGTTTCCACCGCCTGCTGAGCGCCCTCCCCATCCGGAAGGGTCATCGCGATCTGACGGACAATGTCTCTTTCGGCGACAATTCGATACGACTCGGGAAAGGTCAGATCGAACACCCAGGAAAGCTGGACAAGTTTAAAATCGCTCAACGTTCGGACGGAAGACAGAGGTACCAGCTCCCTCCGGGCCACCATTTTCAGCACCTCCTGCGAGCAGTACGGCTCGTTGGGGTAGCCGAGTTCCACAACCGCCGACCTTTTCTCGACAGGTTGTTCGTAGTTTTCGATGAACACCCGCCAGATGTCCAACTTGTCGGCATCACGCAGGAGCTGGAGGAAAAAGAGTTGATCTCCTTGACAATTTTTGGGAATGGTAAAAGCGTTATGGCACTCCACCGCATGATTGACCACCGCCCTTTCATGGGGAAACAGATCAGCCAGCAGGTCGATTTCCCGGATTATTTCAGCCCCGAGAGCAGCATGGTTCACCGAAACGCTGTCCCGAAAAGTCCGAAACTGGTGGTACTGCTCGAACCTTCCAACATCGTGCAGAATCGCCACGGTTTCGGCCAGAAGCAGTCGATCATCCTCAAGACCCTCTTCAGCCGCTAGCCTGATGATATTTGCGCAGACATTGTGAGTATGTACTTCTTTCAAAAGATAATGACGCTGATCATCCTCATTGTCGGAATAAAATGAGCTGCAATACTGGGCAAACCAGGAACGAATTTGTATCAGGTTTTCCTCGGTCACGGAAGTACCCCCACTAATTGAGTTTCTTACGACTGGGCAGGCTGCAAAGCGCGAAAAGCTCTCAGGGTAATTCTCGCCGCGTTCCGCATGGATTCCTGGTAATCGGTACGAAAAAAACCTTCATTCTTCTTGTCAATGACTGCGCAGATAACCCCGCAACGATAGCCAATAGCTCCAAGAATATGGAGAAGAATGCTGGCTTCCATTTCCATGTTCTCGATTTTCAATCCGGCAAACCCGGTGTCAACGGCGGCGAGTCGTTCAGCCAGATCCGGTACTGTGGGCGGGATACGGGCGACGGCCCTTCCCTGCTCCACAAAAAATCCGGAACTGGTTACCGTGACTCCCCGTTTGCAGGGCACGCCAAGATGTAGTGCTTCCCTTTCCAGGGCCACCCGCACCCTGGAGTCGGCCCTTACCGCGTAGGGAAACAAATGCCCCCTAAAACGCGCATCCTCGCCCCCCCCCCTCATCGATCGCACTCCGCACCCGCCGTTCCAGCCGCCGGCACTCTTCATCCGGCAGCGCAGTATTATAAAATAGCCCGGTATTTTCCAATCCGACGCCATAATCGGTAACAATCAGCGTCCCCAGATCCGTCTCAGGTTGAAGTCCACCGCTGGTGCCGACCCGCACCACCGTAAGCGGCTCGAATGACTCTTTACGTCTACGGGTGGAGAAATCAAACTCATTCAGAGCAACAAGTTCGTTCAGGACAATCTCCATGGAGGGCGCGCCGATTCCTGAGGTAGTTATGGTTACCCGCTGCCCAGCCTCCTTGGCAAAGCCGGTAATGGTACGGAATCCACGATGATTCCGGTCAACTTCGATTCGCTCCAGAAATTCTCCGGCAAAAAAAGGAACCCGTTCCGGGTCTCCCACAACGATAACATGAACAGCCAATTCCTCGGGCAAGAGATCAAGGTGATATACCCGTCCCCCACGCAAGGGCAGTTCGGCCGCAGTAAACGATCCATTTTCCATACTGTACCTCTCTCATGGCTGGTTTTGTGTCACATTAGATGGGAACAGAGAAACTTTCGAACCTCTTTTAAAGGGACTTTCATTGATTTGTTTGTGCGTACATCCCCATCGGACAGCGTACCTCGACAGTGACACAACCTTGGAAAACAAAATAACCATGACTACTATAGCAGTATTTTCCATTCGAGAAAACAAAAGGGCTGTCTTTTCTACTCAGCCGAAATTTACTCTAGTCTGACAAAAATTCACCTTCGCCCTCCAAAAAAAGTGCTAAGATAGTTGAGAAAATCACCACCCTGCCCCCCACGGAGCCATTGTCAGGCCCGTATCGTTGATAAGGCAAAGGAGCCCTAGCATGACACAAAGCGATCTTATCGTCGAATATCTTGAACAGTTTGGCGTAGAATATGTCTTCGGAGTGCCCGGTAGCCCGCTCGGCCCCCTGTTTGACGCACTGGTACGGAGCGAACGACGGGGCGGACCCCGCGCAGTGCTGGCACGCCATGAGGCCGGTGCTGCATTCATGGCGGACGGCTATGCTCGTGAAAGCGGAAGGCTGGGGGTTTGCTGCTCGACCACCGGTCCCGGCGCAACCAATCTGATAACCGGAGTGGCATCGGCCTATGCCGAACAGATCTCACTGTTGGTCATCACCTCCCAAACCCGCATTTCCGAGTTCAGTTTCGGCTGTTTCCAGGATTCGTCACGTGACGGGGTCGACATCATGAGCATGTTCGCCCACTGCACGCGTTATAATTCCATGGTGACCCATCCCAACCAACTGGAAAAAAAACTGACTGCCGCCCTTACCGCCGCTTTGGGCAATCCGAAGGGACCAGCCCACCTGAGTATCCCGATCGACATATTTGCCGCCGAGGCCGACGGGCCGGCATCATTTCAAGGCCTCCATGCACTGCTCACGACCCCTGCAACACCCGTTGATTGCTCGGCCCTTGACCGCCTCCATGCGGAAGTGACAACGGTTCTGAGCCGCGGCGGGAGAATTGCCCTCCTGGCTGGACACAACTGTATCGGAGCAGGAGAGGAAATCACCAGGTTTGCCGAGCTCACGTCAGCAGAACTTGTTACCACCCCACGAGGGAAATCAGCCATCAATCCCTACCATCCCCTGTCGCGCGGTGTTTTTGGCTGCGCCGGCCACGCTTCGGCACGTCAGGCACTGGCGGACGACAGGGTTGAACTGATACTGGCAGTCGGCACGAATCTGGGCGAATGGTCAACCAGCAAATGGGATCCGATACTCATGAACAACAAGCTGGTTCATATCCACAGCGACCGGACGGTCTTTACCCGTACGCCCATGGCACGGCTGCATGTTCAGGGATCAATCAACACCGTATTTGCAAAGCTGAATGAACGCCTGAAAGGAAGTGGTCAGACTATTTGTCAGCCAGGTGATTTCGATCCTGAAGACTTGGCCAGGGCCACCTATATTCCAGCCGGAATAGAAGTTCGCAATCCGGAATGCTGCCGGAAGGCCACGGGCAGCGGACTCCTCAAGGCACCTCAAGTCTACCGGGAATTGATCAGACGACTACCCAGGGAAACTCGTTTTTTCATCGACAACAGCAACAGCGTACCATGGTCGATCCACTATTTCTTCCATTCACGGCCGGAATGCTACCACCTTTCCATCGAGTTCGCCACCATGGCCTGGGCGGTGGGAGCCGCAATCGGAGGTGCCTTCGCAAATCGAAGCGCACCTTCAGTCTGTATTGCCGGTGACGGCTGCTACCTGATGAGTGGTCAGGAGATCACCGTGGCGGTGGAAAGGCAGTTGCCGGTACTCTTCGTGGTGCTGAACGACCAGGCCTACGGCCTGATCAGGCATGGACACCGTGCCACGGGGTCGGAAAAAGTCGAATACCGCATTCCGTCGGTTGATTTCGCCATGATGGCCCTGGCCACCGGCGCAGAAGCTTACACGATCAGGGAAGCCAAGGAATTTGATAATATTGACTGGCAGGCGTTGGCACTTCGTCAGGGTCCGACATTGGTGAATGTACTCATTGATCCGGAGGAGCCGCCCCCTTTGGCCATGGCGTAAAATATCAATCGTCTACCACTTCTGCCGGCCAGGCAGAAAGTATTTCCTTGCGGTGGTGCCGGATCCGGTCATGGCACTACAAAAAAAGGGGGCCATGTGGCCCCCTTTTTTTGTAGCTGCGAGTCGAAACCCGCTGAGTACTTGCCCCTAGAAGAAATAGAGGACAGAAAAGCGTCCGATGTTTGCGGTTCCGGTACCGGAGGTGCCTGGTGTGTTATTGCCGTACTGGGTGTTGACATTCTGGTATTCGGCGGCAACCCGGATGGCAGCATTCAGATCATAGGCAACGTTGAAATATAGATTCGAACTGGACTTCTGGAAGTTGGAGATATTACTGTAGTCAGCGTAGTTATATGCATTTCTGCGACCGTAGCCGGCGGTAATACCGAGATCCTGAGTAGGATAGAAGATCGTTTGAGCACTGAAACCGTAGCCTTTGGCAGCATGCGGATCGGCAGCAAAACCGACCGAGGTACCGGCGGTAGCGGTATTGAAGGCCATGTTGGCTGCCATGTATGCCTGACCTTCCAGGGACATGGTCATGGCGCGGCTCTTGCCATCCTTGGACTTCAGGACCGGTACGAAGGTATAGAGACCATAGCCCCAGGAATCAACGGATTTGTTTCCGGTAGCAAGTATCACCTTCTGGCTGCCGACCAAACCGAACACACCGGCAGTAAGGGAATTCATCGAGAGACCCCAGTAACCGGGAGCAACGCCGAGCGCCTTGCTGACGAACATTGCCTGAGCAGCCACGTTCACCGCGGTACCGAATTTATCAACAACATTAACATTGTTATTATTACCGTTCTGATTAGGGTCCTGCAAACCAACTACCAGTTTCAGGGAGTTAGCGTCACCCAATGCAACTTTCTGGGTAAGTCTGATTTGCGGTACACGCGGATTGTTGGGGTTACCGAAAGCAGCACCGGAACGGAAGTCAACGGTGGAAGCGACCATAGGGCCGAAGATGTCATAGGCCTGACCGAACAGAACTCCGGTGTTTGCCCAATCGATGGAGCCCCATGCCTGACGCATCCTGATCTGGGGACTCTCGGCTGCAGCACCTCCATCACCGTAGAAATCAACTTCGATCAAGGCACTGGTCTTGGCACCGACAAAGTCGGGACCTGCAACCTTCAACCAGAAGCGGGATTGACGAGCGGTAAAGATGGACTGGTCTGACTGTCCTGCTACGGAAGAGGTCTTGGGAACCGCTCCGCTACCGGGAATAAGAGCACCGACGTTGCCGAAATCCACCGAGTTGTACGCATAATCAAGCTTGACGAAACCGCCGATGGAAAGCTTGAACTTGCTGGTAACCGGCTGCGAAATTTTGCCATACAAACCGGGAGCAACTTCGCACGATGGCTGGAAATCACAGTTGTAGGCCGGCGCGGTAGCCTGGGGAACTTCTTCTGCCATGGCCGGGACTGCCGCAAGCAGACCAGCGGCGAGAATACCAAAAACCTTCTTTTTCATTACTGCCTCCTTCATGGAATATAGAGGACCACACTGTGGTCCAAAAAAACATCAATAAACTGCATCAACTCTGTCGGCTCGGCGTCCGTAGCACCCGTATGGACCAGGTACATTTCAAGTTCAAAAGGTAACGCAGGGTTTCAGCGGCGGCTATTCAATTCCCACCAGATCACCGGCCTGTGCCTTCGCGCCTTGCTTCACGACTCCGAAAGCACTGTCAGTACCCACATAGCCGGTAACTTCCAGAATGCCCATCCTTTGACCCGGGGCAAATCCAAGTTTCTGCATCACCTTGCCGCCCCGGTAAACGTTCAGAGTCCGCCCCAGTACAAGACCGCTCTCCTTGCCGGCACTGATATAGACCCTCTCTCCCTCCACGGTCACAACCTTGCCGTACCACGGCACAAGGCTTACCACGTCTCTCACCTGCTCGGCAAGCTTCCGCACAGTCACCGAAAGGGCTGCGTCCCGTGCCGCCTTGTCCGCGGGTGCAAACTGTTGAACTTCGGCATTGAGGCTTCTGACAAGGGTGCCGCCATTGCATTCAAAAATTTCAACGGAAACCAGGCTGCCGGACGAGATACCTTCCGCCGCGGAGATAAAGAACACCAGATTCGCGCCGAAATCCTCCTGGAGCTTCACGGCAAGTGCCGCCCGCTCAGAGGGTGTGGCGACAGCAGCGTAGCGGGCAACAAAGGCAGCCCGGGTCGGATCAATCATGATCTCTGCCGGAGCCTTCCGCATCTCATCGTTAAATTTCGCAAGCAGACCGTTTTGCCCGATCTCGACAGTAAAGATCCTGTTCCTGACCCGAGGTGCCGTCGCGGTTTTCACCGGAACCGCTACCGGAGAGACCGGCGGAGCAGATGCAGTCGTCTGCTGGGCTGGCTGTTGCGGGGAGCCACTTCCAGTAATATTTTCGCGGAGCGATTCATACCCTTTTTCAACCAACTCGCTACCGCGAGGAACACCAGTCTCAACATAGCTTCGAGGCACCCAGATAGTGGCCGGGGCGCCAGGGGACATGGTAAAAGCAGGATTGTCAATTTCAACATACTCGGCAGGAGAAGAAATTGAGTTCTTACTTGCGGCACAGCCGGCAAAAATTAAGAGCACAAAGATTACTAAAGAAGCACGTATTCCCACGGTAGTTTCCTCCCTGTCATTGGCAACACTACTAAAACATCCGATCACAACGGGTATGACGAGAAGCCAGTCAGTACATGAACTTTGGTACGTGATCGGAACATGTCGGCAACAGGCACCAAGTCGTTATATTTTTCCATACAGATCGCAACCTTACCGCTAAAAAGCGTCTGAACAGTAAATGCAGACAAGACAATAAGTCAAGGAAAAAAATGGCATAACGGCAGAAAATCGGCAGGAAGATCCGCCGGGTCAAAGCCCGGCGGTCTGTAAATCATCAGAGTCATAAGGTAAAAAGAAAACACCGGGTTACTGAGTTACTATCGAAAGAATCTTCACTTCAGAGCCGTCCTTTGACAGGAATCGGTGTTTCATCGTGGAATCGAAATAAATACTGTCACCTTCTCCCAGGATAACATGCTCATCATCCAGCAAGATCTCGGCAGTGCCCTTCAGGATGAAAAGAAATTTCTCTCCTTCGTGACTGTATGTTGTGTACTCGGAAACCGTATCATTCAGAGTTATTATGAATGGCTCCATCTTCTTGTTCTGCTTGTGAAAAGAAAGCGATTCATAGGAATAGCCATGGCGGCTTCCAGTAGGTGAGATAACCCGCGGCACCTCTCTCCTCTCGTCCTTTCGCACCACTTCGAACTTGCACTCCTCCTCGGTTTCGGCAAAGAAAATGCCGATCTTCACATCGAAGAATTTTGCAATCCGGGACAGGGTAGCAATGGGAGGGGAAACGTTGTTGTTCTCAATCTGGGAAATCAGGGCCGGAGAAAATCCGGTTTCTTTGGCAACCGCCTGCAGGGTAAGTTTTTTTGCAAGGCGCAGACTTTTCAATTTCGGGCCAATATTATATTCACTCATCGTAAACTCCTGCGAAAAATTAAAACTGAATATTCGGGCAAAACCTGGCAATTTTTCCAAATATTCAGCCTTTTAAATCTAATGTCAATAAAAAAGTGTTTACTATACATAAAACATGCTGAATGTGCGAAGGAAATATTTCTTTTGATTGCAAACCTTTGAAGCCGCAGTTTCTCTATTCTCACGAAAAATAATCCGCAATGAACAATAAAAAGGTGCGAAGAAGATCCCTTTTACCGCCTGGACAGATTTCGCGCCAGAATTTCAAGCGTGTGCTGCACCCGTACCCTGCTGCCCGCCCGATGCAGTCCGTCGGATAGCTGGAGCATGCAACCCGGGCACCCGGTGACGACCGTTGGTACGCCCGCAGACTTGATAGCGGCAGTTTTTCCGGCATTGATCCCCATGGAGGTCCCATAGTGATGTACGGTGAAGGTGCCGCCAAGCCCGCAGCAGGAATCTGCATTTTTCATTTCCACCAGGTTGAGACCCGGCACTGCACGAAGAAGCTCCCTAGGCTGACGGACAATCCCCCGAGACCGGAGATGGCAAGGGTCATGGTAGGTGATTTCCTGTAAAGGGTTGGCACCCTGGTCCGGAGTAAGTCCGAGTTTTTGCAGAAGCACGGAAGCGTCAACTGCTTTTTCGGCTAGTGCATGGAATCGCTCCGCCAGGTCGGGGAAGCGTTCTCCAATAACCAGTGGATACATTCGGTGGAATGCTCCACCACACGAAGCACAGGCTGTCATGATGTAATCTGGCTGCTGGTTTTCCAGTGCGGCAAGATTCCTTTCCGCAAGTTCCCGAAAGGTGTCCAAATCCCCCCCCGGAAAGTGCCGGAAATCCGCAGCACTGCTGATCCTTTGGAATGATAATGGTGCAGCCAAGACTTTTCAGGAGCGTAACAGCGGCTTCGCCAATTTCCGGATAGATAAAATTGGTCATACAGCCGACGAAGTAGACGATCCGTGGCCTTCCCGGCTCACCCGGGATAATCTCCGGATGCCTTGCCAGAAAAGGTTTGGCAGCTATTTTGGGGAAATGTCGCTGCCCGCCGATGAAAGGAAGGGGAAAACGGAGTCGCAGCCCTGAGGAAGCCGGGACCTTGCGGAACAGAAGGGGACCAAATAGCGAAACAAGGGTGGCTCCCCCGGAGAGAAAGGCACGATTGCGGAGAAAAAACCCTACCAGCCGGTGAAAAAGGGTAGTTCCTCTCTTGCGGGCCACGGCCTCCCGGGCAGCAAGGATAATCAGGTCGGTGGGAACATCATTGGCGCACTTCTCCACACATCTGCCGCAGAGGAGGCATTTTGACATGACGTCCCGGGTCCGGGCATCGAGGCTCAGCTGACCGGAAAGGGCGGCCCGCGCCAAGGCAATTTTGCCACGGGCAGAGACCGGCTCGCGCCCCACGGCAGTGAAGACCGGGCAGTGGGCCCGGCAGGCGCCGCACTTCACGCAGTTCTTAAGCTCATTTTCCAAACGTTTTAGAGGATCCATAAAGATAGTTTTAAATTTTAAGTTTTAAGTTGTTGGTTATGAATAACAGCCATTGCTGTTCTCATTGTTTATTCCGGAAAAATTTTTCCTGGGTTCAGGATATTTTTCGGGTCCAGCGCCTGTTTGATCGCCTTCATGGTTGCAATTTGTTCGCGGGAGAGCTCCAAAGATATATATGGCGCCTTGCTGAGACCTATTCCATGTTCACCCGACATGGTGCCGCCCATGTCCAGGGTTGCCTGAAATATCTCGCGCACCGCTCCTTCGGCCTTTTCACTATCTCCGGGAATGCTTCGGTCAATCATGATATTCACATGAATATTTCCATCACCGGCATGGCCGAAATTAACGATGGGTATGCCGTATTTGTCTCTGATCCCTTCGATTGTACGGATAATATCGGGAACCCGACTCCGGGGCACGACGATATCCTCGTTGACCTTGTCCGGGTTCACCTTTTTGAGTGCCGGAGAGATCAGTCGACGGGCTTTCCACAGCTCCTCTGCTTCGGCGGCATCAGCCGCAGCTTTGAAACTGATGAGACCGAGAGGGCGGATCAATTCGCCGATCCTCCCAACCTGCTTCTCCACCAGTTCCTTTTCACCATCCAGTTCCATAATGAGAACCGCCTCCGCTTCCGCCGGGATGCCGAGACTAAACTGGTTTTCAACACATTGCAAGGCCGAGTGGTCCATAAACTCAAGGGTTGTCGGGATAATCCGGCTGCGGATGATGGTAGAAACCGCTCCGGCGGCACCGTCAATGGAATCGAACACGGCAAGCATGGTCTTCCGCGACTCGGGAAGAGGAAGAAGGCGAAGGATTATCCGGGTGATGATCCCGAGAGTACCTTCGCTTCCACACAAGAGCTTCGTAAGATCATACCCCACCACGCCCTTGACCGTTATACCTCCGGTGTTTATGACGTCACCGGTCGGCAGGACAACCTCAAGGCCTAGCACAAAGTCCTTGGTGACCCCGTATTTGACCGCTCGAGGGCCGCCCGCACATTCGGCCACATTTCCACCGAGGGTGGAAAACCTGAGGGAAGCCGGATCCGGGGGATAAAAAAGTCCCTCCTTCTCCACCGCATCATGGAGGTCCCCGGTGATGACGCCCGGCTCCACAACAGCGATAAGGTTGTCCGTGTCGATTGAGAGAATCTTGTTCATTCGGGTGGTAACGAGGACTATCCCGCCGCCCTTCGGCAGGCTGCCACCGGAACACCCACTCCCGGCTCCCCGGGGAAAAACCGGAATATTCTCTTTATTTGCAAGTCTCAGAACAAAAGATACCTGGTCAGCATTTGCCGGGAAAACAACAACATCCGGAAGAAATTCAACCTGGGTAGCATCATAGGAATAGCAGATCAGGTCCTGCTTTTCCGTTGACACATTGTCCTTCCCCACTATTTTCTGCAATTCCGCTATGATTCTTGCTTTCACCATTGTATTCCATCTCCGCACGGCGTCGTAGACTGATCTGTGAAAAATGCCCCTGCACTGAAACCGTTCCGGCAGTGACCGGACTCTCCTTGCATTATCATTCATAGATAGTATCCATCCGGAGTTTCCGGATGGATACTATCTATGATATAGGAACGCAGCCGAAAAGTGCAAGCGTGGAGTCTTACTTACGAAAAAACCTCACTTTCCGGTTGACAAACAAGTGCTTTTGCTATAACTATTTGGCGCTTGTACGATGAATAAAAAGCCATCAATTCCAGCCTTTCCAGGCTAAAAATAAGGAGGTTTTATTGCATGGAACAGTACGCAGAAATATTCGCCCTGGCATGTGCCGTGGCGGCAGTGGCCTATGGTCTGATTTCGACCAGCTGGATCTTAAAGCTCCCCCAAGGCAGTGAGCGCATGAAGCAGATCGCCGCGGCGATCCAGGAGGGCGCGGGCGCCTACATGAAGCGCCAGTATTCGATCATTGCCATTGTTGGTGTGATCATGTTTGCCCTCCTCTTCATAACCCTCGGTTCAAAAACCGCCATCGGTTTTGCCATTGGTGCGATTTTCTCCGGGCTGACCGGCTTTATCGGCATGTTCGTCTCGGTTCGCGCCAACATCCGGACCACCGAAGCAGCCAAGTCAGGCATTCACAAGGCCCTCAATGTCGCTTTCAGGGGTGGCGCCATCACCGGCATGCTGGTTGTCGGCCTGGGACTCCTGGGTGTAGCCGGATACTATCTCCTGCTGCAGCAGATCATGCCTGATGCTCCGGTGAAAGATGTCGTCAGCCAGCTTGTTGGCCTCGGCTTCGGCGGATCGCTCATCTCCATCTTCGCGCGTCTCGGCGGCGGCATCTTCACCAAAGGTGCTGACGTGGGTGCTGACCTGGTCGGTAAAGTTGAAGCAGGAATTCCCGAGGACGATCCGCGCAACCCCGCGGTTATCGCCGACAACGTAGGCGATAACGTTGGTGACTGCGCAGGCATGGCAGCCGACCTTTTCGAAACCTATGCCGTTACCCTGATTGCCGCCATGCTGCTCGGCGCCATCACATTCAATAATTTCGCCAATGCTGTCAGCTACCCGCTGATCCTGGGCGGCATTTCCATCATCGCTTCCATTATCGGCACCTTCTTCGTCAAACTGGGCAGCAGCCAGAAAATCATGGGTGCTCTCTACAAAGGCTTGATCGCTTCCGGAGTGCTGGCCTCTATCGCTTTCTATTTTGTCACCGTGCAGATGTTCCCGGCAGGCAACCCGACCGGCTTTTCGGCAATGAACATCTTCATTTCGGCAGTTGTCGGTCTGGTTGTTACCGGAGCCATCTTCTGGATCACAGAATACTATACTGCTACCGAATACGGTCCGGTTAAACATATTGCCGAAGCCTCCACCACCGGTCATGCAACAAACATCATTGCCGGTCTCGGTATCTCCATGAAGTCCACCGCGCTGCCGGTCATCGTGATCTCCGCCGGCATCATCGTTGCGTTCAACTTCGCCGGCGTCTACGGCATTGCCATTGCCGCCGTTTCCATGCTCTCCCTCACCGGTATCGTCGTTGCCATGGATGCCTACGGTCCGATCACCGACAACGCCGGCGGGATTGCCGAAATGGCCGATCTTGACGATTCAGTCCGCGCGGTCACCGATCCTCTGGATGCAGTCGGCAACACCACCAAGGCCGTTACCAAAGGCTATGCCATCGGCTCCGCCGGTCTGGCCGCGGTCATTCTTTTCACCGCCTACGTGGACGAACTGAATCATTACCTGGTTCTGGCCGGCAAGGAAATCATCAAATTCGACCTATCCGACCCCTATATCATCGTCGGTCTCTTTATCGGTGGCATGCTGCCCTTCTACTTCGCAGCTCTCTGCATGGAAGCCGTCGGCAAAGCGGGCGGAGCGGTCGTTACCGAAGTACGTCGTCAGTTCCGCGAAATCAAGGGCATCATGGAAGGTACCGGCAAGCCCGACTATGCGACCTGTGTTGACATCGTCACCAAGTCGGCACTCAAGGCCATGGTACTCCCCGGCCTCATCCCGATCGCTGCACCGGTCATCGTCGGCTTCACCCTCGGCCCCAAGGCTCTCGGCGGCGTGATCGTCGGCACCATTGTAACCGGTATCTTCGTTGCCATTTCCATGACCACCGGTGGTGGCGCCTGGGATAATGCCAAGAAACTGATCGAAGACGGTTTCCACGGCGGCAAGGGTGGCGAAGCCCACAAGGCGGCAGTAACCGGCGACACCGTCGGCGACCCGTACAAGGATACTGCCGGCCCGGCGATCAACCCGATGATCAAGATCATCAACATCGTTTCCCTGCTGATCGTTCCCCTGCTGGCAAAGTTCTAATTCCCGGCAGACAGGATACACAAAAAAGAAGGGGTGCGGCTAAAGCTGCACCCCTTCTTTTTTGCCCAGAGGGAATCTCCGACAGCACCATACCACGACCAGCATTTCTCCCTCCTCAATGTCAGGCGGCTACCGATCGATAAGTTCGGCAATACCCATGCGACGCTCAAACCCTCCCAAGCGCTGGATAAGCCCTTCTGCCCGCAGCAGGTCTCGGACGCCGCCATGCATCTCCGCCAGCTTCAGATTCACCCCGCTTTCCGCCAATTGGTCATACAACTCGTTCAGCATCCGCGCACCGGCCAGATCCACGTAGGGGGAGGTGGAAAGGTCAATCACCACCAGCTGTACCGGAGGAATCTGCAATTTGATCAGACGTAGTATCTCGTCTTTTATATTTTGCACATTGAAATACAGAAATGCCGCCTCCACCCGCAAGGCCAGAACGCCGGGAATCCGCTTGACATTGGGATAGCGGGAAGTCTCGCCGAATCGATCGCTGTCGGCAAAACGCCCGAGGGCTGTAATGCGTGGGTGGGCTGTCTGCTTGATCAAGAGGATAATGGAAAAAAGCGCCGCAAGGAGAATGCCCTTCAGTATCCCGAAGAGCAGCACACCGACAACCGCGGCCATTGCCGTGTAGAATTCCACTTTGCTGACCTGCTGCAGGTGACGTAGCTCCTTGAAATGAATCAGATCCTTGATAGCAACGAGAATCACTGCCGCCAGTACCGGCTGGGGAAGATTACTTATGAAGCCGGTAAAATACAGTAACACCACGGCAATGGCACACGAAGCAAAGATCAGGGACAAGGGCGTCCGTGCTCCGGCTTTATCATTGACGGCAGACTGGGACATTCCGCCGGCAAGCGGATACCCGCTTGCCAATCCGGCGGCAAGATTGGCGACCCCCAGCGCAAGAAGCTCCTGGTTGGGATCAATCTGGTACCGGTTCTTTAAGCCGAAGGTGCGCGCCACCGAAATACTTTCGACATACGAAAGGAGAAAGCATGCCAGGGCAAGGCCGACCAGACCGCTCGCATCGCTCAGGGTAACGGAAGGCATCCCCAGCTGGAGAAATCCGGGAGCAATATTTCCAACCGTTTGCACCCCCAACTCCGCAAGGGGAAACAGGAACATCACGACCACGGAAAGTACCAGGACAACGAGTGCCACCGGCCGGCCGGACAGGAATCGCTCGCCCAGCAGAATAAGGACAAGACTCACAACGCCGACAGCCAGGGACGGGAGATGTATTTCCCCCCAATGTCGGGCGAGACCGGCAATGGCGTCAAAAAACTCATTGCCGTTACTGCTCATGCCCAACAACTTGGGCACCTGGGTGGATGCAATGACCAGACCGACCCCGACCTTGAAACCACTGAGAATCGTCTCCGACACAAAACTCATGACGCTGCCCAATTGCAGCATCCAGGCAATGATGCCGATCCCGCCCGCCAGCAGGGCGGTGAACATGGCAAGATTCGCCTGCTGCTGCGAACCACTGAGCGCCATGGCGCCAATGGAGGAACCAATCAGTATCGATATTGCCGAAGTAGGTCCCACGGCGATCTGTCGCGAGGTGCCGAACAGGGCATAGACAATTCCGCCAATCAGGTAACAGTAAAGTCCTGCCTGGGAAGGCAGACCCGCCAGAGAAGCATAGGCCAGCGAAACCGGAATTGCATAGGCGGCCAGGGTAAGGCCCGCAACACAGTCCGGACGAAGCCATTCCCGGCGATAGCCGGGCAGCCACTGGAAAACCGGAAGGGCTGAAGCCGTCTTCAGAGCAATACGACGGTATACATATTTTATCAAGCCCATGGAAGTACCTGCCGTCTTTATGTAGTATTCATCCGGTAACACCGAAACAGTACTATCCCCCGTTGGGCTGGGGCTTTCTTGGAGTCTCTCGTACGGCTTCATGGCACAAAAGCGACAGCAAGGAAAGCGTCTGAAGCCGGCAGACTGCCCAACCAGTATCTCGGGTGGCGACCGATTACGAGAGGCTTCGGGGAAGTTTCAGCCCAGCCCCTGCCGAGAATTTCCGGATGGACACTATTTAGATACCAGTTGTTCCGGGACGGCCCCGTTCGACTCCTCGCCAATCCAGGCCTGCAAGAGAGTGAAGGCTCCGGCCAGGATCACCGGACCGATGAAGAGACCCACGATGCCAAAGGCAACCAACCCGCCGATGACTCCCGCAAAGATCAGCACCAGTGGTAGATCGGCACCCTTCCGGATCAGCACCGGGCGCACGAAGTTATCGAGGATGACAACCGGAAGAGACCAGGCAATCAGAACGGCTCCCCAAAAGGTGTCTCCTGTCCAGAAGAGCCAGATGATCGCTGGAATCAAGACCGGAGAGGGTCCAATCTGGGCAGTGCAGAGGATGAACATGATCCCGGTAAGGAGTAGCGCTACCGGCACTCCGGTTATCAACAGACCGAGACCGCCGAGAACCGACTGAAAAACCGCGGTCACAACGACACCCAGGGCAACGCCTCGAACCGCCCGTGCGGCAAGCAGCACGGTATCCTCGCCACGCGGCCCACCAAGGCGGCTCGCAAGCCGGCACATTGCCTTCGATGCTTTTTCACCATGGGCATAGAGAATCGGAGCAATGGCCACCGTAAGAAAAAAATTGAGAAACATCGCGCCAATGCTGCCGGCGCGTGCGACAAACCAGCTGACCAAGCCGCCGACATAGGGCGCCAACCGTGACGAAAGTTCGGTAGAGTGCAGTGCGGAAATCTCCAGCCAACGTTCCATGAGTTGGGAGCCGTAAAAGGGAATATGCCGCAACCATTCCGGTGGCTGGGGAAGGGTAAAAGCAGAAAGAGAACCAACCCAGGAGACGATATCACCGCTCCGGTCAACGATTTCGACAATTGCCACCGAAAAAGGCAGGACAAAAACCATCAGCAGGGCCATCGTCATTACCGTTACAGCAAGCCAGCGTCGTCCGTGGAAACGTGACTCCAGCCGCAACAGCAGCGGCCAGGTTGCAACCACAATTATGGCCGCCCAGAGAATTCCGGTAAGAAACGGACGCAGAATCCAGAAGCAACCGGCAACAAGCGAAAGAATAAACACTACTGCCAGCGTTATCCTGGTTACATCCATCCTGCTGGTTTTACTGGCGTTCATCGGCATTTTCCCCCTATAGTGTGCAAAAAACTTCTGCGGTCCCGGCAGGCTGTCAACGAGAAGCAGTACCTAGGATGTAACAGGTGTTATTTCATTTTACCATAAGAATTTTTCTCTTTAGCCCCGCCCTGTCAGCAGTCACTGCATTCCGGCACGAGTCATCTTCGTTGTATCTGGTATGGGATTTCATGAATGCAGAGCCCGATCGGAGAGGAAACCGCACTCCTACGCGGAACAGCACTGTTTCAGAGTTTATGAATGGACTCTCTTTGGCAGGGTCTATTAGAAAAGAAATATATCTTGGTGAGGATAGCAGAATGGTCAGCAGCGAGCAAACGGGTGTTTTGGATTTTCTAAGGAGATAGTGCTTCGAAAGGAATGTGCTTCACCAGGTATCTGAATGCAGAGGGCGTTATCAGAACGATCAGGTTCGGAGGGAATACAACGGTCAAAGTGATATCAGGGAATCCAGAGATATATGCTCCAACACACAAAAATCAACGCGCTTCCGCGGACAGCCCGGTATTTTTGCCTTCATCGTGTGCACGTGTCTCTTCACTGGGTAGCCAGGTATCGAGTAGCTCCTCGAAATGTCTGCCAATACTGGACTTGACCTCCTCCATGTCCAGAGGAGTTCCTCTGAAGACACCAAGAGACGTCATCGGGCAGCCCGTGATGCCGCACGGATTTATTCTCTCAAAAAAGGAGAGGTCGTTATTCACGTTCAGAGCAAAACCATGCATTGTCACCCAGCGTTTGACAGCAACACCGATGGAAGCGAGTTTTCCCCTGTCGGTCCAGACCCCGGTACGACCGGGTACTCGATAAGACGCAACTCCGAAATCACCGGCCACACAGATGAGGACCTCCTCCAGGAAGCGGAGGTAATGGCGCAAATCCTTTCCCCGCTGACCAAGGTGGAGGATGGGATAACCGACCAACTGACCAGGGCCATGAAAGGTGATATCTCCCCCCCGGTTGGTGCGAACCACCGCGATGGCTGGATCCAGAATGTTTCCGTCATCTCCACTGCGGCCAATGGTATACACCGGGAAGTGTTCAACCAGGAGAACCCGCTCCGTGAGCTCATTGCGGAATACTGACGCAATCCGTTCTTCCTGAAGCGCGAATGCATCCTGATAACCGATTCTACCAAGATCCTCAAATACCATGTTATAACCTCAAAAACTATCCGGAACAATGCGTAGCCATACGTCCACGGCAAGGACTGGCACTCTCCACTGGCGGGAGAGTGCCGTTACCGAGAGACTTAGGCGTGAATTACCGCCTTATGAACGTCCAGTGCCGCTTCCTTGACCGCTTCGGCAAGGGTTGGATGGGCATGGAACATGGCGCCGATATCGTGGGCCGTACCGCCGTAGCTCATGACGGCAACACCTTCGGCAATCATGTCCGAAGCTCTGGGACCAACGATATGAACACCAAGCACCATATCGGTTTCCTTATGGGCCAGAATCTTGACGAAACCTTCCGTCTCGTCCATACAGCGGGCCCGGCCGTTGGCCATGAAGCTGAATTTGCCCACCACGTACGGGACATTCTCCTCCTTGAGGGACTGTTCGGTCTTGCCGACTGACGCTGCCTCAGGCCAGGTATAGGCGATGCCGGGGATGGTTTCGTAGTGCACTTTGGCATCCATACCCGCAAGCCGCTCAGCAAAAACGACGCCTTCCTCGGAAGCCTTGTGGGCAAGAAGTGGGCCGGGAATAATGTCGCCGATGGCGTAAATGCCCGGAACCGAGGTTTCATAATTGTCATTGACGGCAATTCTGCCGTTGCCGTTGTTCGCAACTCCTGCCGCTTCCAGGCCGAGACCGGTCAGTACCGGCTTCCTCCCGACAGCCACAAGAATTTTATCGCACTCCAGTTCCTCGGTTTTGTCCCCCGCCTTCAACTGCAGCATGGCCTTGCCGTTCTTTTTCTCCATCCCGGTTACCTGGGTGCCCATACGGAAGGCTATGCCCTGTTTCTTCAGAATCTTCATCAGGGCGTCCGTTACCTCGACGTCGGTAAAGGGGAGCATCTGCGGCATCATCTCGACAACCGTCACCTTCGCGCCGAGCCGTCTCCAGACGGAACCCAGCTCCAGCCCGATATAACCGGCGCCGACGATGACCAGATGCTCGGGCACCGCAGTGAAGCACAAGGCCTCTTTCGAACTTACAATGGTTTCTCCGTCAAAAGGAAGACAGGGCACTTCTACCGGAATGCCGCCGGTGGCAAGGAGAACCTTTTTGCCGACAACGACAGCTGCAGAGTCGACCTGGGTCACCTCGACCCGGTGTACGCCGTCACCCTTCGGGGCGGTCAGTTTGCCGCTGCCCTTCAACACCTGAACCTTGTTTTTCTTCAACAGGTAGGCTACCCCGTCGGTAAGTTTTTTGACCACATCTTCCTTGCGCGCCACCATCTTGGGCACATTCATGGTCGGCGCATTTATTTCAATGCCGTGACCGGAGAACTTGTCGCGCGCCAGGGCGAAATGCTCGCTGGAATCAAGCAGCGCCTTGCTGGGAATGCAGCCCTCATTGAGGCATACGCCGCCCATGGTGGGTCTCGGCTCAACCACCACTACCTTCATGCCCAACTGGGAAGCACGGATCGCCGCGACATATCCGCCGGGACCGGCGCCCAGAACTATCAGATCAAAGATTTCCTCGCTCATAATCATTACCCTTCTCATGCAGTGGAATTTGCTCGCGCTCGCGAACCGCAACAATGGAGATGTATCGTTGTGCATGCCCGTGAACATATCAAGCATCAGTATAAGAACCGGAAAGGGCAGCTTTCATCGCCCTTAGCCGGGATTTCTCTCAATGAATGCCCTGCTCCGCCTGTTCGGCGGCGTGATAGGAAGATCGGACCAGTGGTCCCGCCTCGATGTGGGAGAATCCCATGGTGAGGCCGACTTCCCGATAATCGAAAAACTCTTCCGGCGGAATATACCGCTGTACCGGCACATGACGTTTGCTCGGCTGCAGGTACTGGCCCAGCGTCAGCATGTCGCATCCGTGATCCCGCAGATCCTGCAATGCCTTGAACACCTCTTCCCTTGTTTCGCCGAATCCAAGCATGATCCCGGACTTGGTCAGCGTCGAACCGCTTATATCCTTGAATCTGCGCAGGAGACGCAGGGAGCCATCATAGTCAGCGCTTGGGCGGACCGTCGGATAAAGGCTTCGGACGGTTTCCAGGTTATGATTGAAGATATCCGGAGGGTTTGTGCTCAGAATCCCCAGAGCCGTATCTTCGCTTCCTTGAAAATCGGGCACCAGGATCTCTATGCGCAAGTCCGGATTCTTGCTCCGCAATGACGATATGCAGCCCGAGTACTGGCCAGCGCCCCCATCAGGGAGATCGTCACGGGTAACCGACGTGATGACCACGTAGCGCAGACCCATGGCGGCCACGGCCCGGGCAAGGTTTTCCGGTTCGTTCACATCCGGCGACACCGGAATCCCGTGGTTAACGTCGCAGAACGGGCAGTTCCTGGTACAGGTGTCACCGAGGATGAGAAACGTCGCCGTTCCCTGCTTGAAACACTCACCAATATTCGGGCAGGTGGCTTCCTCGCAGACGGTATGGAGCTTGTTGCTCCGCAGTATCTGTCTGATCCGGTCAACTTCGGGGCAACAGGAATACCGAGCCTTGAGCCATTCCGGCTTCACGAGTTTTATAGGGGGCGGCGCGCCTTCTGCCGCGACCGGCCGGCATGCTTCTTTTGCGCTTGTCTGTTGCTTTTGTTTGTGCATCGTACACTCCGTCACCTCATCGCCGGCGGGAGACACTCAGGTCTCCCGCCGGCCTGACTTGCTACAGGATTGACCGTACCGCGGCCTCGATTTTGGCCGGGCTCGGAATGTAGAGGTCTTCCAGCGCACCGTTGAAGGGAGACGGCGTATGGGGGGCCGTCACCATCTGGATCGGGGCCTTCAGTGATGGGAAGATATCCTGCGCAACCTTCGCCGAAATGTCGCTTGCCATGCTGCAGCGCGGTGTGCATTCGTCCACGACCACCAGCCGGCCGGTCTTCTGCACGCTCTTCATAATGGTGTCATAATCTATCGGCGAGACGGTACGCGGATCGATAACTTCCGCTTCGATACCCGCCTTGGCCAGGGTCGCCGCTGCTGCGAGCGCCTTGTGCACCATCCAGCCGATGGCCACGATGGTCACGTCCTTGCCCTCGCGCACCACATTGGCCTGCCCGAACGGAATCGCGTAGCTCTCTTCCGGTACTTCGCCCTTCATGGCGTATAATACCTTGTGCTCCATGAAGATCACCGGGTCGTTGTCGCGAATGCACTGGATCAGAAGACCCTTCGCGTCGTACGGCGTGGAGGGCACCACGACCTTCAGTCCGGGGATGTGGGCAAATACGTTGTACAGCACCTGTGAGTGCTGGGCTGCGGCACGGAAACCGCCGCCGTAACAGGTCCGCATCACCACCGGAGTTACCGCCTTGCCCCCGAACATGTAACGGAACTTCGCTGCCTGGTTCATGAACTGGTCGAAACAGACACCGAAAAAGTCCGCAAACATCATCTCAACCACTGGCCGCATCCCGCAGGCTGCTGCGCCAACTGCGGACCCGATGTAGGCACTCTCCGAGATCGGGGTGTCCATGACCCGCTCCCCGTACTTCCCGTACAGTCCCTTGGTTACCCCAAGCACGCCGCCCCAGGCATCCTGCTTCCCTTCGGTGCCGCGACCGCCTGCATTATCCAGACCCATAACAATCACCGAATTGTCACGCTCCATTTCTTGCGAGAGCGCTTCGTTGATTGCATCTTTAAAAGATATTTTCCTCGACATTGATCAGCTCCTTTCCTGTTCTCAGTACGATACGTATACGTTGGTCAGCAGATCGGCTTCGGTCGGATTTGGGGCCGCCAGCGCCTTCGCTACTGCTTCGTCTATCAAAGCCGCAACTTCCTTGTCGATCGCTTCCAGTTCCGCTGCCGTTACCAGACCGGCCGCGGTCGCCTTGGCCGTGAAGATCTTCAGGCAGTCACACTCTTCACGCTGTCTCTTCACTTCGCCAGGGGCTTTATAGGTCATGGCGTCGCCTTCGAAGTGGCCGTAGAAACGGTTGGTCTTGCACTCCAGAAGGGTCGGTCCGCCACCTTCACGCGCACGGCGAATCGCTTCGCCCGCTGCCTCGTACACCGCGAACAGGTCGTTGCCGTCGACCGTCACGCCCGGCATGCCAAAGCCCGCGGCACGATCGGCGATGTTCGGCGTCGGCACGTTGTATTTAACCCCGGTGGATTCCGCATAGCCGTTGTTCTCGGCCAGGAAGATCACCGGCAGGTTCCACATGTTGGCCAGGTTCATGCTCTCCAGGATCGTCCCCTGGTTGGAGGCGCCGTCCCCGAAAAACACTACCCCTACGCCATTGGTTCCCTTGAATTTCGCCGCAAGCGCTGCCCCGCAGATCAGCGGGCCACCGGCGCCGACGATCCCGTTCGCGCCCAGCATCCCCTTGTCCAGGTCGGCGATGTGCATGGAACCACCCTTGCCGCCGCCGGTCCCGGTCGACTTGCCGAAGATCTCCGCCATCATCCCGATGATGTCGACACCCTTGGCAATACAGTGGCCATGGCCGCGGTGCGTGCTCGATATCCGGTCCTCGTCAGACAGGTGCAGACATACGCCGGTCGCTACGGCTTCTTCACCCGCATACAGATGGACGAACCCAGGTATCTTGCCGGTCGCAAATTCCACGTGCACTCGCTCTTCGAATTCGCGGATCTCTTTCATGATCCGATACGCCTTCAGAAGATCTTCTTTCTTCAGTTCACTCATCTCGTTGCCTCCTTGGTATCTCGTGCTGCTTTATAGTATCCGAATAACTCCACGTCTCCTCCGTAACTGGTACAACCACGCTTCTCTACAACGAAAATATCTCCTTGTGCAACGGATGCGGGTCACAAGAAAATTGCAGTGGAGCTGCCGGAGGAGGTATCAACAGCCCCACTGCGGAGGGAGCAGACTCCAGGTTCTCCCTGAAGGCGATGCTGCTCCTGTTCGGATTCGTTCCGTGCAAGTAGTACAGATTGCTCGTGCACGTTCAGTTCACTGCTCAGTTGGACAGGATCTCCGGTGCCTCAAGTATGCCGCGCAACTCAGCGAGGAACTTCGCGGCATAGGCGCCGTCGTGGACTCGATGGTCAGCGGAAATGGTGATCCGCATCATCTTCGCCACCTCGATTTTTCCCCCACGAACGACCGCTTCTTCCTTCACCGTGCCGATCGCCAGAATAGCTGACATGGTCGGCGGTACGATGGCAACGAAGCTCTCGACGCCAAGCATTCCCATATTGGAGATGGCGATGGTTCCTCCGGACATTTCTGCCTTGCCCAGTTTGCCGTCTTTGGCCAGGGCCACCAGTTCACGGCTCTTTACACCGATCTCCGGAAGGGAAAGGCTCTGGCAGTTATTGATAACCGGCATAACCACACCTTCGTCGAGGCCGATGGCAACCGCCATGTTGACATCGCGGTGCATGGTGATGTTTTTGTCGGCATAGGACGCGTTCAGCAAGGGATATTTCTGGATGGCAACTGCGGCGGCCTTAATGATCAGGTCGTTGATGGAAACCTTGGTGTCGGCTTCCTTCATGGAGCGGGCCAGGGCGTCGGCTTTCCCCATATCGATGGCTACCGTTACCATATAGTGGGGGATGTTTGACCAGGAAGTGCTGACCGTCTTGGCGATTGCGGCGCGCATTCCCGCTATCGGTACCAGTTGCTCCGCAGGAGCGGCAGTCTCGACGACAGGCTCTTCCGCGGGGGTCGAACAGGCGGACTCTTCAGCCGATGCCGCGCCGCCGCCGGCAAGGTAGGCATCGATGTCCGCATCGGAAATGCCTTCCTCGGCAATGATGCCGAGCAGGGCGCCGACCGGCAGCACATCGCCCTCTTCAGCTACGATGCGACGCATCACACCGCTGTGCATATTCTCGAGTACGTTGACGATCTTGTCGGTCTCCACCTCAGCCAGTTCCATACCGGGCTCCACCTTGGCACCCGTTTCGACCATCCATTTCACCAGGGTTCCTTCTTCCATGGTGAGCCCCCACTTCGGCATGGTGATCTCATAGATTCCGCCCGGAGCTGCAGCAGCGACAGGAGCATCGACGGCCGCCGCCTCAGCAGGTGCTTCGGAACCGAAGTTGGCTATGAAGGCCTCAATATCGGCCTCGGAAGTGGAGCCATCGCCAATAACTCCGAGCAGTGCACTCACCGGCAGGACATCACCCTCATCGGCGACTTTCTTCAGCAGGACGCCGGAAAAGGTCGCCTCCATGACATTGACGATCTTGTCGGTTTCCACCTCGGCCAGTTGCATGCCGGGCTCAATCGTATCGCCTACTTCCACCATCCAACTCACCAGAGTGCCTTCCTCCATGGTGAGGCCCCACTTGGGCATGGTCAATTCATGTAGTTTTGAACTCATTTTTCTACCCTCTTTTCACGTTTAGTTAGTCCACATTGATGTATGTACGAAGACGATGGCTTAGGAGCCTGTCGGGCTTAGGGTGAATCTGCTGCAAATCCGTCTGGACGGTCCATATTCCGCAGCTTTGTTGGTCACTAGAACAACTATTGCCCTGCAAAATCGACAAAATCTGTCCTCGCCCAACCTTATTTTGCTTTAATTTCCCAAGTCCGACAGGCTCCTATGAACCGCAACACCGTGTATTTTCCAAGTAACTGTAGTATGTAAATTCCTCGAAGGAATCGGATATCAGGTGGTATTTTTTCCTCGTCCCTCCCGGAAAAGGGAGAAGGACGCACTGCCCAGGCATACCGTATTTGTCGTCACCTCATCGCCGGCGGGAGACACTCAGGTCTCCCGCCGGCCTGACTTGCTACAGGATTGACCGTACCGCGGCCTCGATTTTGGCCGGGCTCGGAATGTAGAGGTCTTCCAGCGCACCGTTGAAGGGAGACGGCGTATGGGGGGCCGTCACCATCTGGATCGGGGCCTTCAGTGATGGGAAGATATCCTGCGCAACCTTCGCCGAAATGTCGCTTGCCATGCTGCAGCGCGGTGTGCATTCGTCCACGACCACCAGCCGGCCGGTCTTCTGCACGCTCTTCATAATGGTGTCATAATCTATCGGCGAGACGGTACGCGGATCGATAACTTCCGCTTCGATACCCGCCTTGGCCAGGGTCGCCGCTGCTGCGAGCGCCTTGTGCACCATCCAGCCGATGGCCACGATGGTCACGTCCTTGCCCTCGCGCACCACATTGGCCTGCCCGAACGGAATCGCGTAGCTCTCTTCCGGTACTTCGCCCTTCATGGCGTATAATACCTTGTGCTCCATGAAGATCACCGGGTCGTTGTCGCGAATGCACTGGATCAGAAGACCCTTCGCGTCGTACGGCGTGGAGGGCACCACGACCTTCAGTCCGGGGATGTGGGCAAATACGTTGTACAGCACCTGTGAGTGCTGGGCTGCGGCACGGAAACCGCCGCCGTAACAGGTCCGCATCACCACCGGAGTTACCGCCTTGCCCCCGAACATGTAACGGAACTTCGCTGCCTGGTTCATGAACTGGTCGAAACAGACACCGAAAAAGTCCGCAAACATCATCTCAACCACTGGCCGCATCCCGCAGGCTGCTGCGCCAACTGCGGACCCGATGTAGGCACTCTCCGAGATCGGGGTGTCCATGACCCGCTCCCCGTACTTCCCGTACAGTCCCTTGGTTACCCCAAGCACGCCGCCCCAGGCATCCTGCTTCCCTTCGGTGCCGCGACCGCCTGCATTATCCAGACCCATAACAATCACCGAATTGTCACGCTCCATTTCTTGCGAGAGCGCTTCGTTGATTGCATCTTTAAAAGATATTTTCCTCGACATTGATCAGCTCCTTTCCTGTTCTCAGTACGATACGTATACGTTGGTCAGCAGATCGGCTTCGGTCGGATTTGGGGCCGCCAGCGCCTTCGCTACTGCTTCGTCTATCAAAGCCGCAACTTCCTTGTCGATCGCTTCCAGTTCCGCTGCCGTTACCAGACCGGCCGCGGTCGCCTTGGCCGTGAAGATCTTCAGGCAGTCACACTCTTCACGCTGTCTCTTCACTTCGCCAGGGGCTTTATAGGTCATGGCGTCGCCTTCGAAGTGGCCGTAGAAACGGTTGGTCTTGCACTCCAGAAGGGTCGGTCCGCCACCTTCACGCGCACGGCGAATCGCTTCGCCCGCTGCCTCGTACACCGCGAACAGGTCGTTGCCGTCGACCGTCACGCCCGGCATGCCAAAGCCCGCGGCACGATCGGCGATGTTCGGCGTCGGCACGTTGTATTTAACCCCGGTGGATTCCGCATAGCCGTTGTTCTCGGCCAGGAAGATCACCGGCAGGTTCCACATGTTGGCCAGGTTCATGCTCTCCAGGATCGTCCCCTGGTTGGAGGCGCCGTCCCCGAAAAACACTACCCCTACGCCATTGGTTCCCTTGAATTTCGCCGCAAGCGCTGCCCCGCAGATCAGCGGGCCACCGGCGCCGACGATCCCGTTCGCGCCCAGCATCCCCTTGTCCAGGTCGGCGATGTGCATGGAACCACCCTTGCCGCCGCCGGTCCCGGTCGACTTGCCGAAGATCTCCGCCATCATCCCGATGATGTCGACACCCTTGGCAATACAGTGGCCATGGCCGCGGTGCGTGCTCGATATCCGGTCCTCGTCAGACAGGTGCAGACATACGCCGGTCGCTACGGCTTCTTCACCCGCATACAGATGGACGAACCCAGGTATCTTGCCGGTCGCAAATTCCACGTGCACTCGCTCTTCGAATTCGCGGATCTCTTTCATGATCCGATACGCCTTCAGAAGATCTTCTTTCTTCAGTTCACTCATCTCGTTTCCTCCTTGGTATCTCGTGCTGCTCTCGTTGCTTTCATTCGGTTTCTCCTCCGTACGCTTCACCGTGACTCGATCCCGGTGTAGTCCCATTTCCAAAACAAAGTCCCTGCTTCTGAAAATTCACAAATACTCGATTCTTGACCGCCTGATCCATAGCTTTCGAAATATTCACGATGAACGGCCCATTTGTTTCCAGCCATACCTTGAGCGTGTCGTTTTCACCGAATTCGATCTCACGCTCTCCGTCGAGTGCCAGGGTCCCGGAGGTTGCTTCAATTGTCTGCACCTCTCCGCGACGAATTTCTTTCAAACTGGCAATCCCGACGGGAACCATCAATCCGGGGGCAATCGGAGCAGTAACCGTCATGATTCCTTCTCCGGGCGGCACCAAACTCAAGCGCAAACCATACGGAGAACAACGGCTCACGGTGCGGACAAGTCCGGCAACCGAGGAAAGCCCAACCGCATCCGACTCGGCAAATGCCACAAAGAGCTCCTTAAGACTTTCCGCCTGCCAAAGGGCCTTCGTTCCTACCCAACTAGTTGAAGAATGGCACATGTCCACCAGGGCCACATCTTCGCGCAGTCCGTTTTTGTTCACATGGAGAATCTTGCTGCGCGAACAGACATCACTGATCGCCACCCGTTCCATTGCCACCAGTCCTGCGGCCAAGCCGGCAATGGTGGCTTCCCTGATTTCCGGAAACGCATTGTTGGTTCCGGTGGAAAGTGTCACCAGCGGAACGTTCCCACAATTTTTTGCAACAAGTCGATGGGTGCCGTCGCCACCCATCACGACGATCACACTGACACCCAGGTTCACCATGAGTTCGATGGCCCGCAGCGTATCAACAGGAGAATCCTCAATGGGCATTTCCAGGAAATGCACTTCAGGCATTGCCTCGGGCTTCCCATGTCTCCCATGTTGAATCGAATGCATGATATGGCAAGCCACTCCCGCCACATCCGGCATCATGAAAACTTCGTCGACCCCCAAAACACCGAGGGCACCCAGGAGGCGAAAGACCATATTGCATTTCTCGGTATTCTGGAACACCGAGGCCTTGGCAACTAGGCGCCGCACATCCCGCCCTGAGGCCGGATTAACAAGAATACCTACTGAAGGTTTTGTCTGTCGCATCGATTTCATATTTACCAATAAAAACAATAGATTTGTTCTTCTTGCTCTAGATAAAAGCACAACGTATGCCACCAAACGTTTCCAGAAAGGCCCGACACGGAGCGTAAATGGCGAGACAGCGTAAAACCCTTTATATTTTGATAAGTTACTGTCTCGTCACTTTCTTGCAATCTTCTTTTCGAGAAGGTAACGGCATGGATCAAAGGACATAATCACGTGAGGTAGGGATGATGGGTGGATTGTCTCAGCGGGAAATGTTACAGGTGTTCTCAGGGACGGTGAAACACTTGTCGCAGTGTAGATTGGGGAAGAGGATTGACTTAGGCCAGCAGTCCGAAAGCGATTCGATCGCATAAAAAAAGAGGGACCAGCTCGGCAGCAAAGGTATCACTGTGACGCGCGGTTCCTCTTTATTTTGTTATATCGGGATTTAGGCTGAGAGGGTGAGTATGGCGATACCGGAACTTTTCAGGCTGGAGGGCCGTGATGAGGTTTCTTGCTTTCACACAATTTCATGCAAAACGATCATATTATTTTCACGGTTTCCGGAATTCGTCCAGGTCGACGCAGACAGTCAGAGATGCAACGGCAACAAGTATGTTGTCACCGCTGCCCAGAGCCGGCACCTCCAGACCCTGAGTCAAAAGCCCCCCCTCGACAACTTCCAGCTCGCTCGAACCAAAGGGGAGCACCTCGAGAACTTCTTTCCCGTTGACCTCCTCGGGTCTCGGGCAGCCGATCTTGACCTTCACGTGCATTGCGTTGGGATCCTCTATCCCGACAATATCAAACAAACCGCACAAACAACTACGTGAAATTGCATCCTTTACTGCTCTCTTCGCAGCCGTCGTAGCATTGGCGCCATGAAGGTCTGCCCCGTAACCGAGTTCAACAACATATCGCTTGTATGACATCCATTCCCTTCCTTTGGCAATCGCCATCGCTGTCTCGCTATGCACCGTGTAACTTCCTGCCGCCGGCTTATTTTCCCGGCGCCAGATACAATGATATAAATTTCACAGGTTACAGACCCGCCGACTGGCACCAGCCACCCTGCAGCCCTGCCAGGTACCTCGCCTGCCAAGTTCGTTGATGATCGCATACCACATCTGGTTATTTTTCAGCCCCCAGACGGGGGCAATCAGCAGATCGAGCGGTGCGGAGCCATACAATCTCTGGATTGATAGAGTGGCGGGGAGGCGTTCCAGGAAATCGCAGACCGCTGCCGTATACTCTTCCCTGGTAATCGGCAGAAACTGCTTTCTTTTATAGAGTTCCGCCAGCTTTGTGCCTCGTACTGCATGGAGCTGGTGGATTTTGAGGGAATCAATCGGAAGACCGGCAAGAAGATCGGCTGTTTTCAGGAAAGAAGTGCGGCTTTCTCCGGGAAAACCGTAAATGAGATGGGTACAGATGTCGATCCCGCGGCCCGCCACACGTTCGACCGTTTTCAGGTATTCAGCCAGACTGTGCCCCCGGTTCATCCATTTCAGGGTGGCGTCATCCATGGATTGCAGGCCCAGCTCAACACAGACATAATGGTTGCGCGCAAGTTCTGCGAGCAGGGATAGTGCGTCATCGCCCAGGGCATCCGGCCTGGTCCCGACGGAAATGCCGATCACATCAGGATGGGCAAGCGCCCGGGTGTAATTGTCGCGGAGCTTGTCCACTGTTGCATAGGTATTGGTGAACTTCTGGAAGTAAATGATGAACTTTTCGCTCCGCAACCGGTGACGATGATACTCCATCCCTTCAGCCATCTGCTGTTCCAGGGGAATTACGGCCTGCGTGCCGCCGGGAGAAAAAGAGGCATTATCACAGTAAATACATCCTCCGGTTCCCTTGCTCCCGTCACGGTTCGGACAGGTAAAACCGCCGTCCACATTGACCTTGCTGACGCGAAAGCCAAAGCGGCGGCGGAGATAGGATCCGTAGGAATTGATGTGGAGATCCTTGTGGATATGCCCGTGTGACATTGTTACTCCGCTACGATTTATACTCGCTGTGAGCCAATTATTCGATTACCCCTTCCAGGGGGCTCGATGCCGTTGCATACAACTTGCGGGGAATTCGACCGGCCAGATAGGCGAGACGTCCCGCCCGCACCGCCAGATTCATGGCCTCTGCCATGGCGATCGGATCTTTGGCGCCTGCTATGGCGGTGTTCATCAGAACGCCGTCGCAGCCGAGCTCCATGGCAATTGCCGCATCAGAGGCGGTACCGACACCGGCATCAACAATTACCGGAACTTTCACGGTTTCCATGATAATCCGGATGTTGTAAGGATTGCGTATCCCCAGGCCGCTCCCAATGGGTGCTCCAAGAGGCATGACCGCGGCACAGCCCAGATCCTCCAGCTTCTTGCATACGATCGGATCATCGGTAGTATACGGAAGAACGGTAAATCCCTCCTTGACCAGAATTTTTGCCGCCTTCAATAGCTCCTCATTATTGGGAAAGAGGGTTTTCTCATCCCCGAGCACCTCCAACTTGACAAAATCGGAGAGGCCGGCCTCCCGGGCAAGGCGGCAGGTACGAACCGCTTCATCCGCCGAATAACATCCCGCCGTGTTGGGCAGAAGGGTATATTTCTTCAGATCGATATGGTCAAGGAGCGATTCCTTGTTCCGGTCTGCAATATTTACCCGCCTGACGGCAACGGTCACGATCTCCGCTCCCGAGGCCTCCAGTGACCTGCACATTTGTTCAAAATCGGCATATTTCCCGGTACCTACCATGAGTCGTGAGCGGAACTCCCGACCTGCAATTTTCAAAGTGTCATTCTGTGGTATCATACATACGCTCCTTTTACCCTCCCCCGACGAACCAGACAATTTCCAGTTGGTCTCCTTCCAGGAGAAAGGTTGTTCGATAATCCTTTTTTGCCAGAATTGCACAGTTCAATTCGACGGCAATGGGTCTCGGGTCGCAATCTATCGACAGCAAAAAATCGTAGACACTCATCGAGGCTATGATTTGTTCTTCTCCATTTACGGATACCTTCATCACGACTCCCCACTATCCGGCTATGCGGCTCAGGCATATCCGCAAGATTTCTCCACGGCACTCTCGTCGTTAGCCGCCACGTGTTCCTGGAGATTCCGGGTGATTTTCATGGCGCAGAAATCGGGACCGCACATGGAACAGTGGTGTGAATTCTTGTCCGCCTCATCCGGCAGGGTAGCGTCATGAAAATGCTGGGACTTGTCCGGATCGAACCCTAAGGCAAACTGGTCTCGCCACCTGAATTCATATCGCGCTCTCGCCATCGCGTTGTCCCTGATCTGGGCTCCCGGATGGCCTTTTGCAAGATCCGCGGCATGGGCTGCAATCTTAAAGGTAACGATTCCTTCCTTTACATCATTTTTATTCGGCAGCCCCAAGTGCTCCTTGGGCGTCACGTAGCAAAGCATGGCAGTGCCGTACCAGCCGATCATCGCACCGCCGATTGCCGAGGTAATGTGGTCGTATCCCGGAGCAATATCGGTCACCAGGGGTCCGAGGGTGTAAAACGGCGCCTCGTGACAGTACTTCAGCTGCAGATCCATATTCTCTTTGATGAGCTGCATCGGTACATGCCCCGGGCCTTCAATCATGGTCTGGACATCATGACGCCAGGCTATCTGGGTCAGATCACCAAGGGTTTTCAGTTCGGCGATCTGCGCTTCATCATTGGCATCATGCAGTGCACCGGGACGCATCCCGTCTCCCAGGGAAAAACTTATATCGTACGCCTTCATGATCTCGCAGATGTCTTCAAAGTGCGTATAGAGAAAACTCTCCTGATTATGGGCATGGCACCACTTGGCCATGATGGAACCACCGCGAGAAACAATTCCGGTCATGCGTCTCATTGCCAACGGCACATAATTCTTGCGGACGCCCGCATGGATCGTAAAATAGTCAACCCCCTGCTCTGCCTGCTCAATAAGGGTATCCCGGTAGATTTCCCATGTCAGGTCTTCTGATACCCCGCCGACCTTCTCAAGTGCCTGGTAGATGGGGACCGTTCCGATGGGAACCGGGCTATTTCGCAGAATCCACTCCCTCGTCTCGTGGATATTCGGTCCGGTCGACAGGTCCATGACGGTATCGGCCCCCCAACGAATGGCCCAGACCATCTTTACCACCTCGTCCATAACGGATGAGGCAAGAGCCGAATTGCCGATATTGGCATTAATTTTCACCAGAAAATTGCGACCGATAATCATCGGCTCTGCTTCAGGATGATTGATGTTGAGAGGGATAATGGCACGACCCCGAGCAATCTCCGAGCGGACGAATTCCGGGGTAATGACCTTAGGTATGGATGCACCGAAATCTTTTCCCTGGTGCTGCATTTTCAGTGAAGCGTCCAACCCATCCCGTCGCTGGTTCTCCCTGATGGCGACAAACTCCATTTCGGAGGTAATGATGCCGCGTCGGGCATAGTGCATCTGCGTTACGTTGCTGCCGAATGCTGCCCGGCGTGGCTTTCGATCGCTTTCGAAGGAAAAAGACGCTGAGTTCCCTTGCCCGGCAAGCTTTTCAGATGTAGATGGGCCGACCGCTGCTACGAGCTGAGTATCGCATCGCGCCTCAATCCACGGCATCCGCAAGGCATCAAGTCCTTTTTGAAAATCAAATTGGATACTTTTGTCCGTATAGGGACCTGATGTGTCATAGACATAAATCGGTGGGTTAGCCTTTGTACGGTTGCCGGATACGGACTCTCCCTGGGAAATTTCCCGCATGGGAACACGAATGTCCGACCGGGAGCCTTCGACGTACACCTTACTGGAATTCAGAAAAGGCTTGCCGAGAATTTCCAGGCAAGGTATCGCTTCAATTATCGCTTCACGTGTGGAATCCATACTATTCTCCTGTATTGTTTATGGCGGAAGATACTTTTCAAGTAAAGCGGAACCTGGCCTCATGGAGGGCATGAATCAGCGACGTGAAGCACAACCCTGTCTTCCTTAGCCGAAAATGGCTTCAGAACTCTTTTTTTCCTGGCATTCGGGGGACGTCCCAAACGTTTTCTGAACTTGAGTCCAGACATCCTTTTCGACTTGAAAATTTGCCGCCAGGTATTGACCGTTGTCTTGCTCAGATCCAGTTGATCCGCGATCTCCTGAAGCGAGATCCCTTTTTCAGTCATGAGTATTATTTCGCATCGCTGCAGCATCCGCACATCATCCTGTGACTTCAGAATAATGCTATGAAGCTCTTTCTTTTCGAAAGAACTGAGATTCAGCACCAGTCTCTTTCGCGGCATACATTTCCTTTCCTCTTCACGACAGAACCGTTTCCTTTGCATCATGACCACCTGGCAGAAAACCGTCAGAGGTATCCATCGAAAGTTTCGGAGGTAATCCCGATACTAACCGGCAGGTTTCCTGTCACGCCTGTTATTTCGTGGCGTCTTTTCCACGTGTGGCAGGCACTATACGGCAGGACGCATGATTTCCCGGGAATTTTTCAGACAACGAACTGTTCGGCGTGTCACGAGTTCGCCAACTGCGGTACCTCACCCTGCAATCGGTAGAGATAGATTTCCTGGACAATCGCATCAAGTATCTTGTGGAGAGTGTGCTGACTCTCGCCATTGTCATAGGCATTGAGGCAGATCAGAATGCTATCGAGCAGCGCTTCCATATTTTCCATCCTGTCCTCATATGCCCGTAACTCCCTTTGCAAACCCGCTACCCGGTCAACCAACCCGGCAGAACCTTTCCTGCTTTCTTCGAACTCGAGAACCTTTCGTGACATATCCTTGCTCCTTCGGACCCGCAAAACCTTCTGCGTTCAACCTTTTTCCCTCATGCCCATACATAAAAGCAAAAAGAGCACCACATGACGCCTCAAGTTGTGAAACGTTCCGAAAAACCAGACTTTTTTTACAATCACCTGTTTTTCCCCTCGCTATTTATCGAGCAGGCATTGTCATCCCCTGCTGTGGTTCGACAAAACTTGCGACAGCTGACACGACAACCTGAAACAGGTGTATCACCCCGGTCCACTTCGTTGTCACACTGGCAATTCACCAGTACTCCCTTTCAAAAATCGATATCCAGCTTTCAGTTTCATGGCAACGGATCGGACAGATTCGGAGATACACAGATTATGCAACAAAAGAAGTGCAGATCTCGTATTATATCAGCCAGATACGTGAGGGAGCACACCTCTGGCTGATATGGTATAGAGCCAAATGGTTTTCTTTCACAGCCTGCCAAAGAAGAAAACTTTATTGCGCTATAAATATGCTTTTCCGGGTGGCGTCTTTTGTGCTTATGGATCTGGGATGAGTTGCAATCCCTCTGCTGGACAAAGGTCCCTATGACACAAGCGACAAGAACCATCCGGGGTCTCTCGGAACTCGGCGAATTCGGGTTCATCGATCTTATTGCCCGAAAAGTCCGCCCTTCAGCGGCAGTCACCATTGGCATTGGCGACGATGCGGCAGCTTTTCAGTGGCAGAGCAACTGTCTGGCACTGGCAACAACCGATATGCTGCTGGAGGGAGTGCATTTCGATCTCTCTTTTTGTGATCCGTCCCGGCTCGGCAGGAAATCGCTGGCCGTCAATCTCTCTGATATTGCGGCTATGGGGGGAAAACCCCATTCGTTTCTCCTCTCTCTCGCTATTCCTGAAAGCATTTCCATCAACTTTCTGAATGACTTCAGTTCGGGCCTATTGGAGATTGCGGACGAATTCGGGGTTACGCTTATCGGGGGGGATACGTGTGCTTCACGCGGGGGGCTGGTAATTGGCATCACACTGTTCGGAGAGCAGGAAGAGCAGACGATTATTCAACGCTGTACCGCCCGACCCGGTGAAAGCATTTTCGTCACCGGGTTTCTCGGCGATTCCGCCTTGGGCCTGAAGCTGCTGCAGGAAGGACAGGGGGAAGGGAAAGCCGTCACCAGACATCTGGATCCAACACCGAGAGTCCACGAGGGACTGGCGCTTGCCGAAGCAGGGTTGCCATGCGCCATGATTGATATAAGCGATGGTCTGCTGTCGGACCTTGGGCATATAACGAAGAAATCATCGGTGGGTGCACGATTGTACCTGGACAAGATTCCTCTCTCCGAGGAATATTCGAAGTATTTCGAAGCGGACGGCCACGAACGCTATTCTCTCGCACTGGGGGGTGGGGAAGATTATGAACTCCTGTTCACTGCTCCCGCATACAGAAAGCTCGAGGTTGAAGAGCTCTTCCGGAAGTTCGACACCCCGGTCAGCGAAATCGGTGAGATCACCTCGATACCGGGAATTCAGGTCATCTCCCCTGCAGGAGAGATGGTCCATGGCATCGCAACCGGATATGATCATTTTCTATCCCGGAGCGGACAATAAACCTGATTTCTCACCCTTGACTGCAGCGAGAAAGTGGTCAGAGGGAAGTGGCATGACAGAGGGAAAGTGCCTCGACAGGCTCCTGGGCAAAGCTACTGACCCACCTCCATTTCGTTGGGAGGAATTATGTTGTATTTTTTCATTTTCCGGTAAAGGGTCGCTCTGCTGATGCCCAGGTCAGTCGACGCGACGGTAATATTCCACTTCTTTTTTTTCAGAATATTCAAAATCGCCGTTCGTTCAGCAAACTGCATAGAATCGGGCAGAACCTGCTCTGGGCAAGGTTCGGGGGTCCGGACGGCAGCTTCCATCGGCAGCGAAAACGAGGACGCCTGCAGAATTTCCGGCGGCAGATCGGCAAGCTGGATGGTCTCACCTTCGCTCACCGCCAGGGCATACCGTAAAACATTACGAAGCTGACGAACATTGCCGGGCCAGGGTGCACTCAGAAGTATTTCGAAGACATCAGGATCGATATCCTTCGGCCGCCCGCCATTTTCCAGGGACATGATATTTTCGATCAGCAGCGCCTTGTCCGTCCGCTCCCGAAGCGGAGGCAAGGTGATCGTTATGCCGTTCATTCGATAGTAAAGATCTTCCCGGAACTCACCCTTCTGAACAAGTTCCTCCAGGTTACGCAGCGTTGCGCAGATGACATGCAGGTCGACCCTGATGGGAGTTTCGCTTCCCAGGGGAAGAATTTCCTTCTCCGCAAGCACTCGCAGCAGGCGGGTTTGCAGGGTCAGAGGCATGTCGCCGATTTCATCAAGAAAGAGTGTCCCCCCGTCTGACTGGAGTATCTTGCCACGCATGCCCTTGCTTTTCGCCCCGGTAAACGCCCCCTGCTTGTAGCCAAACAGTTCGCTCTCGATCAGCGATTCCGGTATCGAAGCGCAATTCAGCGCAACAAAGGGGTTCATTGCGCGATCGCTGGCATCATGGATCGCACGGGCACAAACTTCCTTGCCAGTGCCGGTCTCTCCGATAAGCAGAATGGAGATATCCTTGTTCATCACCCTTCGGGCACAATTGATGTTGGAAAGCATCTTGGAATCGGTGCCGGCAAGATACTCCAGCGTCATAAGGGACGATGAGCTGTTTTTCTGGCAAACTACCGCCTCATCTCCCTGCGGCATGCGGATAATGTTCAATTCGGGCGCCCTGAAAGTAGCATAATATTGACGCCCGGTCCGCACGGTACGCATCGGCATGATCGTGGTTGTCTTATGCAGGGCATGGTTCATCAGTTCTTCGAATCGCAAATCGAAAACATCGCTGAGGTGACGGGATACGGGGCTGCTGCCGTCACGCAGAGTAATTTCCCGCAGAGCACTCGCGTTGCCGGCAATAATGAACCCGTCGGAATCCACCGCAAGAATATTCTCGGTCACGACTTCAACAAAGGCTTGCATGGTATTGAAGCGTATGATCCAACTGTCTTTGAAGAGACGCAGGAAATATGCGTTTTCAATCAGTCTCGCATAGTAGTTCACAAGCTGGAGGGCGAGCAGTTGAGAGTCTTTTCCCGGGGGCGGACGAAGAAGGGAAATGTCCAGGGTACCGAGCAATTCGCCGTCCGGCAAAAAGAGTGGAGTGGTCGAACAACTAAGGCCGATGTTCGGCGCGCGAAAATGCTCGTCCCGATGAATGGTAATTGCTCTCCTCTCCTCAATGCACGTACCCATTCCACAGGTTCCTTCAATTGACTCTGTCCAGACAGACCCGAGGTAAAGTCCGGCATCCCGGTTTTCCCGTTCATCTTTAGGATTACCGAGATAATCAATTGTTACACCACTTGCATCACCCAGGAGGATAACGTAGCCGGCTTTTTCGACCGATGCATAAAGATTTTGTATCCCGGCCTTTGCAATGACAAGGAACTCTTCCAGAGGCTCGGTATAATTTTTCAGGGCCCTGCCGGTCAAAATTCGCGGTTTGTTTTTACTCGAAGGATCAATATTGTATTGAGTGAGACAGCGCTTCCAGGAACCCTGAACGTGAGTGTTATCACCTGTGAGGGCCTGAGTACTGGCAATCAACTCCTTGCCGCCTCTCACATGTTTTTCGACTCTTTCCACATGTTTGGACAAGTCTTTTTCATCCACGTCAGTTCCTCCCACGAACGATTAGCAGAGACTCCAGCTACGACCCAATCCCTGTCCGGTTTTCGGCTTGAAAATCTTAACAAAGATACCATGTAACGTATACAGTACAATAGACAATTATTGTTACGCCTCCATTACAATCCTAAATTCATTAAAACAAATCAATCCGGATAAGCCCGCCAAGGCTACCCGGATAATTTATACGAAAAACATTTTGCTGAATCAGACTAGCCCGACCGGATTCAAAAAACAAAAGCGAGCAAAAGTTTCCGGGGAGCAGTTGCTCCCCGGACAACTCGCACAGCATTGACCTACTCTGATTCTGGAACATATACCATACAGGCAGTAGCTTCCTTCTCGGCAATATTGCCCGGCTTGACGGTACCTTCAACCACTTCAGCGATAATTGACTGGCTGCCTTCGTACGAAAGGACCTTGATTTTGGCAACTTCGATTCTTTTCACCACCCCGTAGGCAGATACTTCCTTGTAAACCGGAACGACATCGCCAACACAAAAAACTTCCTTAATGTTTGCGCTGCCACTATGGAAGAGCCGCACCTTGTCCCCGATCGTCGACGTTACTCCCGCGGGCATGGCAACTTCGCTCTTTACCGCCGGAGTGGTACACCCTGTCATCACAGCGGATACCAGGCAGGCAAGGACCAACAGAATCAGCATCTTTACATTTCTCATATAGTTCTCCTTTTGAACGATCTCTTGATTACGATTCAGGCACGCGCAGACCGCACTTTCCTTGCACAATCAGCGTTCCTTCACCTACGCAAAAATATCATCCCCGCTTTTGAATTCCAGTCCCGGATGATTATCGAACCGCACCGCGCCAACAGCAGCTCTGTTGCCTACGGCCTTCTTCACCACGGCAACACCTTCGTGACCAAAGCCGGCACACAACTCAATGGCCACGTTACCCTGAGCTACCAGCACCTTGGCTACTTCAGCGGCCTCTGCATAATTATTGACACCCACTACGGTCAGTTCAACAGCTGGAGTTTTTACTACGGTGCGATGTTTTTCCGCATCGGATTCGGGTGCTACAAACATAAAAACTGCTTTCAGTGCCATATCTCCAGCTCCTTTACGTTTATTTTACCGGGTAGACAGAATCCGGCTCCGGCCATTTGAATTCCGGAACCAGTTTATAGATCTCGGCAATTACCCCCAAATCTTTTCGGGAATCGAGATAGGTGTAGGTAAGACCTTCCCAGGTACCCCCCTGAAGAACGGGTTGACCCTTGTCCTTGTAAAACTGCACTGTCTTCTCATAGTTTTCCGTACCGAATGCCACGTGATGAAGGCCTTCGCCGTGCTCCTTCAGAAAACTGGCGTAGATGCTCTTGTCGTCCTTGGGCTCGATAATTTCCCACTGAACACCGCCGATGTCGGCCAATGCCAGGCGCATGGCATACTCGACCGGTTTGCCTTCAATAATCATATCGCTAACGGTATCCGGATTGAATTCATAGATGGACCATGGGCCGATCCCGTAATCATCGGCATACTTTTTCACGGAGGCATCACAATCCTTCACGACAACGGCTATTTGCAAAACATTCGTAAAAACTGGTTTTTCTTGCATCTCATTCCTCCCTATGTTTTTAAGACCGGACTTCGCTGTCATGTCTTTTCCGCCAGCGGTCATTGTCACCGCACGACCAGATACAGGGGATAGCGAGTGCCCCAGAAAACCGACTTTAAGGGACAGCCAACTCTTCTCTCAAACTTAGCCGGTTTCACATCTTTTCAAGCGCTGGCTTGACAGTCGCAGTCCTTCTTGCCACAGACGGTGCACACGTTTGCGCCCTGTTTTTTCGAGATACCAAAAAATCCGAAATAGCAGACATAGAACAGCAGGATTAGATTCAGAAGGTCGACCCAGGTCAAGGGATCGCCGCCGAATCCGGGCACGATGGCCGCTTCATGCAGCACTTCCACCGCAAACCATTTCATATAGACGATAAATGCGCCAATCCCCAAGGCATAGGTAATTATGAAGCGCGCGATCCGGTTCATTGTCGGGCTCAGGGACGTGGGTGCATTGCCGCAGCAGAGTGCCCAGAACAGCAGTATATTGACGATCCAGACACCGAGCTGAGCAGGCCAGAGGTTAATGGCAGGTCCGATTTTTTCCAGTGCATCGGCAGGAATCAGAACATTCTTCAACAAAGCCAGCAGAATGAAGTAGAGACCGGTTCCCAGGATGAAGTTGCCGAAGAACGCGGCAAGGGCTCTTCCCGCGCGGGTTTTGAATGTGCTGTACGGCCAGAGGTCGAGAACCAAGACGGTGGTCAACCAGACGGTAATGACCGAATAAAACCAGCCGATTGCCGTGGGCAGGGCCATGATCACCCTATCCGGAGCGGTCCAGCTTGCCAGACAGGGGTAGATCAAGGTTAGGTAACCGACAACCGTCAGAAAGAAACCAGTCAGAATCTGTGCGTAGCCAACCATGGGCTGTTTCATGCCGGTATCGGTCCACGGCCAGCCGTCCATGCTGTTTGCCACAATGCCGAACCCGTAAAAACCTATCAAGACAATGAGACCAGCTGCGCCATGCCCGGCGTAGTTCGTCGGGCTGAAGGCAGGATCCAAGGAACCCCAGCCGAAGATCAGCAACATCGGGAGGGCAAAACCAAGAGCCAGAGTAACAGCAGTGGTGACGATTCCCCCCATGGGTTGACTCATTTTACTGAAGCCATGCATACCGAGGTTGAAACCGATAAAAACAACCACCAGAATTGCCCAGAACAGATACGCGCCAAATGGTTGTGGGTAGAATTTCCAGACTCCAACTTGTGGGTCTGCAAACAACCGCCAGATCCCGAAGCTGACACCATGAATAACGATAAAACTTGCGATGGCAAAACCGACCGCACCCAGTTGCAAGCCAAAAGGCTTTGAACTGGCGACGGTGTTTTCATTTGCTGCCTCTGCTGACTGTGACATAACTACTCCTTTCCAGAGAAAGTAAACCTTCCGAAATAAACTTGCTTCACCTTGACGCCAGGTACTTTCATTATTATTGGCCTTCGGGGAGGGACATCCCTCCCCGGAGCTCGCAACGGTACAACAAGACCTTAATTAGGACTTACAATGATCTTGATGTTTGCATCCTTATTGTTGACCAACTCTTCGAAACCCTTCTCGATGAGGTCGTCCAGCTTGATCCTGCCGGTGATGAGCGGTTCGGCCTTGAGTTGGCCGCTTGCCAACAGATTGGCAACACCCTGGAAGTCATCGATGGTATACGCCAGGGTTCCGATAACAACCTTGTCAGTGGCGCTGAGGCTGAAGAAGTTGAAGGAGCTCGCCTCCTCGAAGATGCCGACGATGATGGCCTTGCCATTGTTACGGATTGCTTCGATTGCCAGAGGAGCGGTAAGCTTGTTACCGATGCACTCGAAGGAAACGTCCGCGCCGGAGCCCTTGGTCAGTTTCTTGATTTCAGCGATCACGTCGCACTCTTTCGGGTCAAGGATTATATCGGCACCGCATTCTTTGGCCAGCTTCTTACGGGCAGCTGACATTTCAACAGCAATAACCGTGGAGGCACCAGCAGCCTTGGCGCACATGAGAGTGCCCAGACCGATGGTCCCGGTGCCGAAAATTACCACTGTCTGTCCAATCAGGGAGCCCGCAAGACGGACGGCCTTAAAGCCGGTGGCGAGCGGTTCAATGAGAGAACCTGCCTGCGGATCGAAATTCGGCGGCAGCACATAGCAGAGTTCCGCCGGCACATTGACGTACTCGGCGAAGGCGCCGTCAGCCATCAGGCCGGTGAATGCCAGCTTCTCGCAGACATTGTAGCGGCCTTCCCGGCAGGTAACGCAGACGCCGCAATGCTGGCAGGCATCGGGAGCGACCAGATCACCAACTCTGACAGTGGTCACATCTGAGCCGACTTCCACAACGGTACCGGTAAACTCATGACCAAGAATGAGCGGGGCCTGGGCGCCGGTCAGCGGATGGGGCTGGGTCGGGATGAAGATCGGACCGGCGAGATATTCGTGCAAATCGGAGCCGCAGATGCCGCACCAGGCAACTTTTATCTTCACCTCATCCCGTTTCGGTGCACTTGGCTCGGGAACATTCTCAACACGGATGTCTTTTTTTGCATACCATTTTGCTGCTTTCATGCGTTAATCTCCTTTAGTGTGTTTGTAGCGCGCTGCGCTTGATAGAGTGTAGGTACCGGCCGCAACCCGCTTCGCGTAGCGAGGGACCGAACTGTTAATGGGCACGGCCTGCTTCTTCAGCAGGCATGCCATCAAGAGACTAGAACGTCCAGATGAATCGTGCGTAGCCGGCGTTTGTCTTGGTGGTATTTCTGCCGTCGAGCGGACCTTCATACCAGAGTGCAAGGTTCAGCCTGTCAGTAATGGTAAACTGGTTGCCGAGACCCCAGGCAAGCTCGTGCTGACCCGATATCTTCTGCCCGGTCAGTTTATTTTTTCCGCTTTCCGTTGATTGGAAGTCAAGCTTGAAGAAAGGCTCAAGCTGTTTCATAAATTTGTAGGCAAAGACGGCATTGGCAAAGAACACGTTACCTTGCTCGGCCTCTACTCCATTATTCTTGTAGTCGCCCATGAGCTTGTAGCCGAAGTCGCCATCAAAGGTAAACCCGCCGACGTTGTAGTTGGTCATGTAAGCGATGCTGTGATTCCAGGAATGACCGGACAGTTCATTGTCACCGATCGGCAGATACAGCCAGTACTCTATAACGTTAGTCCAGTTCTTGGTCGGCTTATGCCAGGCGACGAGACCGGTCTGGCCATCGATCATGCCGGTAAAGCTCTGATTGTCTTTCGTCTTGACGCTACCGAAACCGAGCACACCTTCCCAGAGGAAACCGGCATTATCCAGTCCGTCAATGTTAAAAATGTGCACAAACTTGTTAACGTTGGCAAACAGGCTCCGCGTCCCGCTTTCACCGTCGTAGGCAGCTGACTCGTCTCGCCAGGTATTGTAGGATAACAGAAGATTAAGGCCATTCTCCGGGATTTCTTTCCCCACCGGCAACTGGTATTCATGGGGACCAATAACACTGTAGGGAATTATCCCCGCTTCCGCTTCACATGCAAAACCAGTCAGCCCAACAGTCACCAATGCCATGGCGGCAAGGGCAAATGACACTTTCCTACGTAATAAACTCATAAAAAATTCCCCCTGTTAAGTTGTTTTCTGCATCGTTCCTTCGCTGTTAAACCAGAACAATCCCGCCATCGATCATGACCGACTGGCCTGTCATGTAATCCGCGTCCTCGGAAGCAAGGTAGGAAACATACCCGGCAACTTGTTCCGGCTTTCCGACTTCCTTGGCGAGAATGGCACTATCAACGTATGCCTTGAGAGTTTCTCCTTTCGCCGCGCCTGTATAGGCGCCGATTTTTTCGTCGATGAGATCCCACATATCGGTGCCGACGATGCCCGGGCAGTAGCCATTAACCGTGATTTTGTACTGCGCCATTTCCTTGGCAAACCCGTGGGTGTAGCCCCTGACGGCAAACTTGGAAGCACTGTACACCGGCAAGAAGGCAAAACCTGAATGTCCGGCAATACTGCAGCAATTGATAATTTTGCCGCCGCTGCCCAAATACCCGGCGTGCCCTTGCTTGACCATCTGCCTGGCTGCCGCGTTATCACAGAGGATGACGCCCTTCACGTTCACCGCTAGCTGTTTGTCGATGTCTTCGGGAGTATGATCCCAGCCCAACTTGACGATGCCGATCCCGGCGTTTGCCACCATGATGTCCAATTTTCCGTATTTTTCGACGGCTTTTGCCACCAGATCATCAACGTCCGCTTCCACGGTAACGTCGGTCTTGATTGACATTGCTGTGCCGCCGGCGGCCTCGATCTCAGCTGCGACTTTTTGTGCATTTTCAAACATGATGTCACTAACCACGACAGCTGCACCGTCAGATGCCAACCTCATGGCGATTGCCCTGCCGATCCCACGACCCGATCCTGTTACGATTGCAACTTTTCCATTCAATTTCATGACTCACGCTCCTATTGTTGATAGAATTCCCATCTCAATGATGGCCTGCTTAGTAGTACGTCCAGAATTGCCTACGGTCCTTGATGAAAAAAATGGGTGGTGAAAGAGGGAGGTTTTTCACCACCCCATCACCATGATGTGGTGGAATGACATGGCCTCGACATTTTTCTCAGCTGCTACTGTTCCAATAGAACGCCTTTTTATGAATCAATAATGGCAACACCCATACCAAATGTTTTACGGGTCTCGAGACCAGCACATAACTATTCGTAACTACTGATATTTTTGATTTACACTAAATGAACGGCTCTTATTTTCTCTCTTTGACCGTCACAAACTGTTTAATAATCAAACGGACACGCGACGAGACATGCGACAGGTGTCTCAGGAGTGTTTCATTTGTATATGCCTGTTTTATTGATTACTTTTCATGCATTTGCTCATAATGCAGTGGGGTATCCTTCACAGAGAGCTGGCAGAGAAGAAAAGCGACTCCCCGGGACAGAACCGCTTGTCACACAATACGTCACGCCCGGCGCAGGTATTACGAGGGCAATTAAATATAGCAATGGCAGGGGCT
>Ga0351900_1006_pt1:0-67500 | contig 125921 bp, 114 predicted proteins | sample BONcelHT113001D3_FD_205827 | JGI IMG/M metagenome (GOLD analysis project Ga0351900, IMG submission 205827) | Enriched cells from coal bed in the Powder River Basin, Montana, United States - BONCAT cells T11 rep1 HSBNCT.T11.300.1.D3 ...
TAATACTTGTGGGGATGCTCCCTGTGATAAGTACGAATTTATTGGAAATCCGGCTACCAAGAAAAAATACGATCTCTATCAAATTCAGAAAACTTTCAAGGATTTTTTCCAGAAAAATGGTCATACTCCTATTGAGCGTTATCCTGTACTGGCCAAGCGTTGGAGAGACGATGTTTTCTTGGTAGGGGCGTCAATTTATAATTTTCAACCATGGGTATCTTCAGGAATGGTGGAACCTCCAGCTAACCCTCTTGTGGTAGCTCAACCATCCATTCGTCTTAATGATGTGGACAATGTGGGTAGAACTGGACGACACATGACTTGTTTTACTATGGGTGGTCATCACGCATTTAATACGCCAGATAATCAGATTTACTGGGAAGATGAGACAGTAAAATACTGTCACGATTTTATTAAACACATAGGGATAAATCCGGAAGAAATCACATTTATTGAATCATGGTGGGAAGGTGGAGGAAATGCGGGGCCATGTTACGAGATTTGTGTACGGGGGGTGGAACTGGCCACACTGGTTTTCATCCAGTACCGCACCCTCCCGGGGGGTAAACGTGAAAAAATACCATTAACCATTGTAGATACGGGTTATGGTCTGGAAAGGTTCGCTTGGATATCTCAGGGAACTCCTACTGCCTATGATGCTTGCTTTGGACCAGTTATTGATCAGCTTAAGGATATTACGGGGGTAAATGTTGACCAGCAAATTCTGGCTGAAAATGCAAAAGTTGCAGGTATGATGGACATTGAAAACTTTGCTGATTTAAGGGTACTTAGAAAAAAGGTAGCTGATCGTCTGGGAATTACAGTAGAAGAACTAGAAAAATCTGCAGAGCCAATGGAGGCTATTTATGTTGTGGCGGATCACACCAGGTGTCTGGCTTTCATGCTGGCTGATGGGGTCATTCCATCCAATGTAAAAGAAGGATATCTGGCTCGCTTGGTATTGCGAAGGACCATAAGGTTCATGCATGACCTAGAAATGAAGGAATCACTTTCAGAGGTTATGAACATTCAATCAAATTTCATGGCCTCCCATTATCCTGAAATTTTAAAACATCAGGACCATATTCACAATATCATTAATCTGGAAGAGAAAAGATATGCTAAAACTGTTTCTAAAGGAAAAAATATGGTTAAAAAGAGCATTAAACATCTTAAAAAGGAAAATAAGGATGAAATGCCTTTAAAAATGCTTATTCAACTCTATGACTCCCAGGGAATACCTCCGGAAACCATTAAAGAAATTTCAGAGGATCTAAAATTCCAGGTTAATGTTCCGGACAATTTCTACACCTTGGTAGCAAATGAACACGAAGAAGAGAAAGTAGAAGAAAAAGCTCCGGTTGAATTGGATTACCGGGATACCAAACTTTTATTCTATGAAGATCCATCTCAAATAGAATTTAAAGCTAAAGTCATGGGCTTTTACAAAGAGAATGTTATCTTGGATCAAACAGTATTTTATCCTGAAGGAGGAGGTCAACCATCTGATATTGGATATTTAGAAATAAATGGCGAGCAGATACATGTAAAACATGCTGAAAAGATCGATGGCATTGTTTTACATAATGTTGGACCTGAAAACTTGGAAAAAATATCTAAAATCTTTGATATCATTGGAAAAGAAATTAAAGGTGCAATTAATTGGGATAGGCGCATGGCTCTGGCCCGTAATCACACTGCCACGCACCTGATTGTGGCCGCAGCCCGAAAAATATTAGGGGACCATATATGGCAAGCAGGAGCTCAAAAAGGAGTTAAAAGATCTAGAATAGATCTTTCGCATTACAAACGTATTAATTCTGACGAAATAAACCAGATTGAAGCCCTGGCCAATCAATACGTCATGAAAAATGTATCTTTAAATGTGAACTGGATGAACAGGACCGAGGCCGAGAAAAAATACGGTTTCATACTTTATCAGGGAGGAATAGTTCCGGGTTCTTCCATTAGGGTTATTGAAATTCCAGAAGTGGATGTACAGGCCTGTGCCGGTACCCATGTTATCAGGACAGGAGATATTGGTTTTATAAAAATCAATAAAACTGAAAGAATTCAGGATGGAGTGGAACGAGTTGATTTTTCTGCTGGTGAGGCCGCGGTGGAATCTATGCAGATCAATGATGCATTCTTACGTGAAAGTACTGGTATTTTCAAGGTCAATGCTGATCAACTCCCTAAAACCTGTGATAGATTCTTTTCTGAATGGAAGGCTTTTAAAAATGAAATAAACAGGCTTAAAAATCAAATGGCTGCCTTAAAAACCGAAGGTTTGGCTGGTAAATCTGAAACCATTGGAGGTTTAAAGGTCCTCAAAGACATGATTGAAGCAGACATGGGTGAAATGCAGAAGATGGCTCTGGATCTTACTGATGATGATGGTGAATTTGATGTGGTCATTTTAGGTAACCTGGAAGGTAAAGTCGTAGGATCTTCATCTAAAGAGGCCATGGCTGAGGGCGTAAAAATAAATGAGATAATTAAAGAAGCTGCAGCAGTTTTGGGCGGTGGGGGCGGAGGTCGACCTAATATGGCTCAAGGTGCAGGGCCTAATGCAGATAAAATGGTCGAAGCTCTTGATTTGGCCTTGGAAAGTCTTAAAAAGAATTTGTAATTCTTTATGGGGGCTACTGACAATATTACTATCTAAATATCTAAAACATAATGTATAATCAAAAATTTATGATAGGGGCATCATATAAATAAAAGTTGTGAAAAATCATGACGATTTCAACTGTGACAACTACTACAACAATAAACTATTTCTAAGAATTTTGAAGAATCTGGTTGCAGTGAATTGGCTTATTGTTTACAATAGACATTAATAATTTTTTATTTCTATTTATTTTCATCAGAATTCTGAAAATAAAATTTAATTCTTTAAATAACCATTATCAAACTCTTCCGTAACTTATATGATACATAGGATTATAATAATAGAAATAGTCAATTTAGCAAATTAGGAGGTTAAATATGGATGATAAACAAATAGACTTTATAATATATATTGTAGGTGTTGTAGGACTTTTAGTTCTTTTAGGAGGAGTTTTTAACCTTTATGAATTTAGATACGGGCTAATTGTAGCTATAGTATTATGGATCATAGCAGGAGCAGCTAAAAGATATCCTAGATAATTTAAAATAAACTATTCTTTAAGCTATTTCATTAATTTTTTTCTTGAATATTCTCTTTTTATTTTAATTATTAAAAAATATTACTTAATATTCTTAAAATTATCGTATTTTCAAAAATAGATTTATTATTATAAAGATTTATTAGAAATAGCCAAGATATTAGAGATATATAATAATTGTATATACTCATGAGGGTTTATTTTGAATACTATTCAAGAAATTAATCAAAAAATAATTAATGGCGAAGCTAATGTTTTAACCGCTGAAGAAGTTACAAAACTGGTCATGGAAGGGGAAACTCTTTCTGCTGAGGAAGTAGATGTGGTAACAACTGGTACTTGTGGAATAATGTCTGGAACGGCTGCTTTACTACATATAAAAGTAGGGGGGCATGGATCATTTAAAAAGGCCAAAAAAATCTACTTAAATGGGGTTCCAGGATTTCCTGGACCATGTCCTAATGAATGGCTGGGTTCAGTCGATTTAATGATTTATGGAACAGCTCACAGTATAAATGACTGCCAATATGGTGGGGGGTTCTTATTTAAAGATATGGTGGCTGGAAATGAAATTGAAATAGAAGTAGAATCAACGCAGGGAGAGATTATAAAATCTACCACCACAATTGAAGAAATGACAACTGCAAGGATGATTGGTACCCGAATGGCCTTTAAAAACTACACAGCATTTCTAAATCCTAATTCTGAACCCATATCGTCAATATTCCATGCCATAGATATGGAAGGGCCATTCAAAGGCCTTTCTTTTTCAGGTTGTGGTGAAATCAACCCTCTACAAAATGATCCATTGGTGAAAACCATTTGTGTGGGGAGCAGAATGCTTTTAAATGGAGCTGAAGGTTTTATAATGGATAATGGTACTAGAAGTACTACTGAAAAACCAAATCTGATGTTAACCGCGGACATGCATGATATGAATTCTCATTATTTGGGAGGATTCAAAACTGCTGCTGGCCCGGAAATATTTGATTCTGTAGCTATTGCTATTCCCATAACCAGCCAGGAAATTCTGGAGCGGACATTCATTAGAAATGTGGATATCAAATTACCTGTTGCAGATATTAAAGGACGACATTTGCCTCTGGGAGAGACCAATTATGGTGAAGTGTGGGATGGTGCGGATGAACGACCAATTTATCACTCGGAAAAGTGTTCAAACTGTTCTAAATGCATAGTAAAGGAAAGATGTCCTACAATGGCATTCACGGAAGTATTGAATACCAAAAAATGTTTTGGTTGTGGAATGTGTGCTTATTCTTGTGATTTTGGAACATTTGAAATGAATACGGGATCTGTTGAACTTAAACTTGCACATGGGGATGTTGAAGTACCTATTGCTTGCCGACAGTCTGATATTAAGAGAGCCCGAGAAATTACATTAGAGCTCAAACAGCGAATAGAACAAGGCAATTTCCAGGTTTCTGATTGTTTTTAATATTAAACATCAGTATGGGACGATTTTTTATTTTTAAGGATAGATGGTGATTTGGTGTTAAAATACGATGTTATAATTGCAAGATATGGTGAATTGGGCATTAAAAGCCCTCGTGTTAGAAGAAGATTTGAAAAGAAACTGGTTTCAAATATTAAAAGCTCATTTGAATGTGAAATCAAGGTAAATCAGGGTAGGGTATTTATCAAACCAACTAACTATGATGAGGCCATTAATAAACTTGGAAATGTTTTTGGGATAGTTTCATTCAGCCCAGCCATATCCACTATCACTCATTTTGATAAAATTGCTAATGATATAGAAATTTATGTAGAAAAACTTGAATCAGAAGGATTAATTTCTTCTAAAACTCCTTTTGCTATTAGAAGCCGAAGGGTAGGTGAGCATGATTTTACCAGTCAGCAACTGGGCGCCTTTGCTGGTTCGGTAGTTGTTAAAAAAATAGGGGCGCCAGTTGATTTAACCAATCCCCAGCTTGAAATATACGTAGAGGTGCGCCAGGATGAAACTTATATATATCACCAAAAAATAGCAGGCCCTGGGGGTTTGCCAGTGGGAACTCAGGGAAAACTGGTGGTTCTATTATCTGGAGGTATAGACTCTCCTGTGGCAGCTTACATGATGATGAAGCGGGGATGTCAAATAACCGCATTGCATTTTGACAACGAACCATTTACAGATTCCAGGTCTTTGGAAAAAGTCCAAAAAATTGTAAAAAAGCTTAGAGAATATTCTACTGGCGTTAAATTAGAATTAAAAGTGGTGAAATATGGTAATTATCTACAAAAATGTAGGGAAGAGGCTGAAAAACTCACGTGTGTTTTATGTAAAAGTGGGATGTATAAAACTGCCGAGATGCTAGCCATCAGAGAAAAGGCTCTGGGAATAGTGGATGGGAGCAGTGTTGGGCAAGTTGCGTCTCAAACACTCCCTAATCTTTTAGCAACGCGTATATCTGTTTCAATGCCGGTTTTAAGCCCTTTAATTGGCATGGACAAAGTGGAAATTGAAAATATTGCCAAAAAAATTGGCACATACGAGCTTTCCATAATTCAGGATGGAGGTTGTAGTGCAGTACCCCGATATCCTGAAACTAATGCGGAAATTAATCTAGTTTTAGACGCTCAAAATGCGTTGGGCGCGGATAATCAACTGGAATTAGTCATAAATTCTTTAAAAACTATTTAAAATTTTTTAATGTTTTCACATATTTAGATTAAATTTTCCTGATTTAATAAAGTGAAAATAATATATCTATCTTAAAAAATTATAATTCTTATTAAATATTTAATACTAATATTTTTGAAATTCAACTCTAAATTTAACTTTAAATTGTTATTAGTAAATTTTATATGCTAGTCTTAACCATATTTTAAATTGATTATATTTATAAAAGATAAAACTATTTTAGGTATTTTAATCAATTAATTTACTTTTTTAAATCAATTTTTAAAAGATTACTGACTGATTAAAAGGTACCTGTGGCCCAAATTTTATAAATGAATATATAAAAATATTTTTTGGGGAATTTGATATTTGGAGGTGTTTTTGTATGAAAACAACTATTAGTGTAATAAAAGCGGATGTTGGAAGTGTAGCTGGGCATGGTTTAGCTCACCCGGCGTTATTGGCAAAGTGTAAGGAAATGCTTGCAAAAGCAAAGGAAGAACAACTTCTGGAAGATTTTTATGTAACCAACTGTGGCGATGATACTGAACTTATCATGACTCACAAACAGGGTGAAGAAAACGAAGAAATCCATGAATTAGCATTTAATGCATTTATGGAAGCTACTTCTATTGCTAAAGATTTAAAACTTTATGGCGCGGGCCAAGATCTATTATCTGATACTTTTTCTGGGAACATTAAAGGAATGGGTCCTGGATGTGCAGAAATGGAATTCAAAGAAAGACCAAGTGATCCAGTGGTTGTTTTTTGTATGGACAAAACAGAACCTGGTGCATTTAATATGCCTATTTTTAAAATGTTTGCAGATCCATTTAACACAGCGGGACTGGTTATTGACCCTTCACTTCACAATGGATATAAATTTGAAATATTTGATGTAATGGAACACAGAAAAGTTACCATGAGCTGCCCTGAAGAAATGTATGATGCCTTGGCTTTATTAGGATCCACTGGTAGATATGTTATTAAAAGGGTTATTAGAAAAGACGATAATGAAATTGCTGCTGCTATTAGCACTGAAAGGTTAAATTTAATGGCAGGACAATATGTTGGTAAAGATGATCCGGTAGCTATTGTAAGATCTCAATCAGGATTTCCTGCTGCAGGAGAAGTTGTTGAACCATTCGCTTTCCCTCACTTAGTCGGAGGATGGATGAGAGGATCTCATAATGGGCCTTTAATGCCAGTTGCTCAGAAAAATGCATATCCTGTGCGTTTTGATGGACCTCCAAGGGTAATGGCATTAGGATTCCAAATTTCAGATTGTAAATTAGTAGGACCTGCTGACATGTTCGATGATCCATCATACGACAGATCAAGAGAATTAGCATCTGAAATAGCAGAATACATGAGAAGACATGGCCCATTTGAACCTCACAGGTTACCTTCAGATGAAATGGAATACACTTCACTGCCTGGTGTTTTGGAAAAATTAGAAGGTCGATTTGAAAAGATGGAATAAATTTATTATTTCATTCTTTTTTTTATTTTCAGAGTCTTAATTTTTTATTTTAACTATACTCCTATTATTAATGTTAAATGATCAAAGTTTCATATTATCTAAAATGTAACTGGGAATATCAACTACTCTTTCTAACTTATCAATCATAATCCCATCACTGGTTGCACCAATGCCTCCCACTTTATTACATTCATAAACCAAATCACTATCTACCTCTGTAGAAAGCACACTCGTTCCATTTAATGTATGGTTTTTAAACATCTTATTGATTTTATGGGATAGTTTTCCACTGAAACTAACTTGCTTATCCAAATAGAATTTTATATATTGGGGATGATAGTGGGATATGCATTTAAAAATTAATGATAACGCATTATTGGTATTTGAATTTAATTTATAATTTCCAAAAATACCTAAAAAATCTCTTAAAAATCCATCATCACTTAATATGACTTTATCATGATTTATAATGGCTTCTACTGTAATTAAAACATTATATCCATCTAAAAAAAGATAATGGTTTTGAATATTCTTTAAATTTATAATTTTAGATTTTCTCATCTTTGATAATGCATCAGAAAAAATAGAACGAGCCAAATAATGTCTATCTTCTTTACTTAAGAGATAATGATTAGCCACGAAATTTAAAGCAATTTTTTTGCGATAATTCTGATTAAGTAAATATTTAAGGTCATTTACTGCATTTTTCATGTAATCTGGAGTTTTTTTAGTGTAACAGAAAACTAATCTCTCCTCAAAATTAAAATTCTTACAAAAATTTTTCTAATAGCTTTCTATTTTAAATAAATTCTCATTTATATTATATTAATCAGCATATATCTAGTTTAAGCATCTTAAAATTTTAATTGATTAATTGAGAATTTATATTACTATTAATACGATTATTTATATTATATTATGAATCATCCTCAAAGAGTCAATAAGCCCATGAGCATATGTTATACAACCAAAAGATGTTATATGGTCCTTTTTTTGGAGATAATAACGTGTATCGTCCATGTAATTTTTTGCTCTTTCCACTACTTGCTTTTCTTTTTCACTAAATTTTATAGACTCAATTTCTTTTAAATTTTTTGATAGAGTGTCTATATCTTTTATAATCCTTTCTTCATACTCCATTTCATACCCTCTAAAATTAATTTAATATACTATTATTTTATTCCTGAAAGTATTGGGGGATTAATTATTTTTATTATTAAATTTTTAATTATTGAATTAATTAATCAATAATTTGTTCAAAATTATTTATTCTGCATGGATTTCCAAGTATGATATACTCTTTGTATGACTGTGAAGTATCCTAAAATTATTATTAAAATAATAGCAGCATACATTAAATTCTGCCCAAATAAAACACCTAAAAAAGCTCCAGCTATTAATATGCTCATTCTTTCAGCTCTTTCAGCTATTCCAACTTCACAAGGTACTCCTTCGACTTCTGAGCGAGCTCTAACATAACTAACACTTAAAGAAGCATGTAATGCAAGTATTCCAAAAATCCAGGATACAAAACCGCCGTATATGATTCCTATTATGAGAAAAGCATCGGAAAAACGATCAGCAGTGGAATCTAGAAAACCACCAAAAGATGTGGTTGAATTATTGCTACGGGCTACTGCACCATCTATCATGTCTAAAAAACCACTTAATAGAATCAAGATTCCTCCCCATAATAAACTTCCCTGGGAAAACATATATGCTGATGCTAAAGCAACTAATAGTCCCAGAATAGTTAAAATATTGGGGTTAATTTTAATTCTTTTTGCTAGAGGATCTATGAATTTTTTTATCTTTGGCCTGAGACGATTTAGCATATTAGGTAATTTATAAATTCAGCTAATATATATTGTGTATAAATATTCTAATCGGCAAATAATTTTAATGGAAACAGTTGATTTTCATGCTGCTTCTCATTATTAATTAGTTTATTAAAATTTTCAGGGTATAATATGGAAACTATCAAGATTAACCACAAAAATGGAAAAATGGCTATAAACCAGGCAAAAAAGGTTATTGCCGATGGAGGGGTTGTTCTTTATCCTACGGATACTCTTTATGGTTTGGGAGCCAATATATTTCATGAAAATGCATTAAAAAAAATTTACCATCTTAAAAAAAGGCCGTTTAAAAAGCCAATATCGGTATGTGTTTCAAATATTGATTGTATCTCAAAAATAGCATATCTAGATTCAGCAGTGATGGATAAAATTTCTAGAATATTACCGGGGCCTTTTACTATTCTTCTAAAAAAGAAAAAAGGAATTTCAGATTTATTAACTGCAGGCAGTGACAAAATCGGAATAAGGATTCCCGATAATGAAATATGCCAAAAAATAACTGAAGAGTTCCCAATTACTACTAGTAGTGCCAATATATCTGGTGAGGAAACTAAAAACTCTCCTTCAGAAATTATAAATCAGCTTGGAGTGGAGGTTGAGTTGATATTGGATAGTGGGCCTTTAAAGTTTAATAAATCTTCTACAGTCATAGATTTTACATTAAATCCTCCATTAGTTATGAGAAAAGGGGCGGGTTTTGAAGAATATAAAAAAATATCAAGCATATAAATTATTAATAAGTGATAAATTAAATATAATTTAAATTAAAAATAATTTATTAATTTATAAATAATTTGAGGAAATCAATGAAAGCACTGACTAATTTTAAAAAATCTCCTAAAATATCTACTGGTTGTTCCATAGATAAATTACTTGATGGTGGTGTGGAAAAGAAAAATATTACTCAATTCTACGGTCCGCCCGGATCTGGAAAAACGAACATAGCACTTAAACTGGCAGTTCAATGTGCTAAAACTGGCGGAAAAGTTGTTTATGTGGATACTGAAGGAGGAATTTCTATTGATAGGATAAAACAGATATCTAGTAATGATTTTGATAGAATTGCGAGCCAGATAATCGTTTTTGAACCTACTACTTTTCCTGAACAAGATGAGGCATTAAAAAAAATTAATGCATTAATAGATTCTCAGGGCGAAGATATTGATCTTATTATTTTAGATTCGGCAGTCGCACTTTATAGATTAAAAGATGGTAATTCATCTAAATTAAACAGGGATTTAGGTAATCAAATGGCATCATTATCTCGGATGGCTCGAAAAAATGATCTTGCAGTGGTGGTCACCAATCAAATTTATTCAGTTATTGATGGAGAAGGAAATGGTGTGATTGAACCTGTTGGTGGAACCATATTAAAATACTGGAGTAAAATAATTGTGGAGCTGGAGAAGGGAGATATAATTGGAGAACGGTGTGCTACATTAAAAAGACATAAAAATAAGGTCGAAGGCCTTAAAACAAGATTTAGAATTGTAGAAAGGGGCTTGGGTAATTAAATAACCATTGTTTTAACTTAGAATAACCAATTTTATTTACAGATTTCAATTATTAATAATTCATTAAAACTCTTAATATTTATAAATGGTAGCGCTAAATAATTAATAATGTTAAATATTTGTATGGTTTAAATTATAGAATTGGATAAATTAAATTATATGGTTACTAAATTGGAATAAAAAAAATTAAACTGTAAAAAATCCTATTTAATTATAATTATATTTCTTCATGTAATCAGAATAATTAATCTTAAAACTTAATGATAGAATAAATAAGTGGTTAAATTGGATTAATTACCAATATTATGGCAAGGCTATTTATGAACATAAAATTCATAATAAAATTTAGTTAGTTCAAAGTTATTATATTCGGTTTAAATTGATTATAAGAACACAAGCACTGAAAATGAGTTAAATATTAGCTGATTTGTTATTGTCGATATTGGTTATTTATACTAACTTTTCTAAAATTTAAAATACTTTAATGATGTGAAAAACATGATTTCTCCTAAAAAATATGCCAAGGCAGCAAAAATACCGCCTAAGGGGTTTAAAACTACAAATGAATTTTTTGATCACGTTTTTAAAGATAAAGAAATTATATGGATGGGTCAAAATACCAACCATCTTCATGAAGATACCCTTATCAGGGATGCTATGATTAACTGTATCAATAGTAAGGAATATTGTAAATATCCCCCACCTGAAGGATTCCCTGAACTTAAACAGTTAATATTAGGAGATCTGGGATTAGAAGGATTTGATATACTGATAACTGCTGGAGGAACAGAATCTCTTCATCTATGTATGAATGATGTATTAGAACCTGAAAATAGTGTTATAACATGCGATCCTGGCTATTTGATTATAGATAATTTTGCCAGCAGATTCAGTGATAATGTGATTTCTGTGCCCATCTATAATGAGGATTGCGGATATAAACTCACTCCAAAACTTGTAAAAGAATACATGGAGGAAAAAACAAAACTTATTTCATTAATAGATCCTTTAAATCCGTTAGGATCTTCTTATACTAAAGAAGAAATGGAAGAATTTGCTAAAATAGCTATTGAAAATGACATTTATCTTCTACATGATATAACTTATCGGGAATTTGCCCGAGAACATCATTTAGCAGCAAATTATGCTCCAAATCATACTATAACTATCTATAGTTTCTCTAAAATATTTGGAATGGCAGGTCTTCGAATTGGAGCCATAATAGGTATTCCTGAGATTATAAAATCTGTAAGGAGCATTCTCATAAATGACCTAGGAACAAATGTTATCTCCCAAGCTGGAGCTATAGCTGCACTAAAATCAAAAAAACAGTGGATCGATCATATTAAAAATACTACTCGTAATAATCAAAAGATTATAAAAGATGTTGTAGATCAAGTGGAAGGTGCGTTTATCCCGGTTTATCCTTCTGATGGTAATATGCTTGCTATTGACCTTAAGGGTACTGGAATTGATCCTCAAGACATGACTGATTATATGTTGGAACAAAATGTTTTCATAAGGCAAGGTTCATATACAAGCAAACTCTATGGTGATTGCTACATCCGACTGAGTTTTTCAGTTCCAGAAGAACATGTTAAAATATTTGCAGAGAAGTTTTTAGAGGCTGTGGATGTTTTAAGGCCGGTTTAATCTTTTATTTTTTAATTCCTTTTTTGAATAATTAGTTCACATTCTCAAAAACTTTAATTTTTTTACTCATAAAAAAAAATTAATTATATAATTTATTTTAAAATTAAATAGCTTTTATTTTCAAATAATCAAATTTAATCGTTTTTAATGTAATAGTATTCGCCCATCTCCTTTTGTTTTCGATCAAGAAAACTATTGTACTTATTAACCCGCGGGCGTTTTGTTTCTTTATCTCTACGGAATGTAATGCCCACATCAGAAAGAAAACGATTCATGGAATCTCTAAGTGCTTTAGGGCTAGTAGAATGGCCTTCTGATCCTGGTTGACCATGAAATACCATGGCTCTATCAGATATGTAATCTATGAAAACTATGTCGTGATCGATAATGATAGATGCTGCATTTCTACTTTCTACTATTTTTCTAATGGTTCTTGATGCAATCAACCTCTGTTCTACATCCAAAAATGCGGTGGGTTCATCAAGAACATAAATTTCAGCAGGTTGGGATAATGTAATTGCAACAGCAAGTCTTTGTAATTCCCCACCACTTAAATCACTTACTTGTTTATCTATTATTTCTTCTAGAGAAAATGGTTTCATTATTTCTGTTTTAAATATGTTGGTACCATAAGTAGGAGCGTTAGTGTATAAAAATTCCTGCACACTTCCTTCAAATTCTGAAGAGAGATACTGAGGCTTATAAGAAATATTGACTTTTTTATTAATTTTTCCTTCATCTGGTTTCTCCACTTCGGCCAACATTTTGGCAAATGTAGTTTTACCAATACCATTGGGTCCAAAAGCCGTAACAATTTCGTTGTGATAAATTTTTCCTTGGTCTGATTCTAGAAGGAATCCATCATAAGATTTTTTAAGATAAGAATATTCAGTTAAAACTTCACCTTCTTCTTCAGGGGTGGGGGGCCTAATCTGGAATACTATGGCTTGTTTTCTAAATCTAACATTTTCTTCCCTTAAAAAACCATTTATATATGCATTTATACCAACTCTAACTCCTCTCATCTGAGAAACAACACCATAACCTCCAGCTTTACCATATAAAACGTGAACATAATCTGATATGGCATCTAGAGCAGCTAAATCATGTTCAATAACCATAACTGATTTTCCATCTTCTGCCAGTTCCCTTATGACTTTTACAGCATTCAATCGCTGCCTTACGTCTAACCATGATGTAGGTTCGTCAAAATAATAGAAATCTGCATCCTTTAAAACAGCTGCGGCTATGGCAACTCTTTGCAGTTCTCCACCACTTAATTTTGATATTTCCCGGTTTAAAACAGGATGGATGTCTAAAGTATCCAATACATTATCCATCTGGCCACGTTCATCCACTTGATCTAGAAGGTTTTTAACTTCTCCTTTTACGTATTTTGGCAGTATATCCACCATCTGGGGTTTATGAACAACTTTTAAGTTTTTATTGGACAATTTTTTAAAGTAATTTTGAAGTTGAGATCCTTTAAAATAATTTGTTACATCATCCCAAGTAATATCTTCATCATATTTTCCTAAATTAGGTTGCAGCTCTCCAGATAGAATTCTTATAATAGTTGATTTTCCTATTCCATTGGGCCCCAACATACCCACTACAGAACCTTCACTTATATTGGGCATACCAAATAGCTCAAACATGTTCTGGCCATAACGGTGGATAGGATCTTCTAGTGCTTCAGGAAGATTAATAATATTTACTGCATCAAATGGACATCTTTTAGTACATATTCCACATCCTGAACATAATTCTTCAGAAATTAATGGTTTTTTTGTTTTTTCATCGATTATAATAGTATCTTCGTCCATCCTTACGCCGGGACAATATTCAATGCACATATAATTGCACTTTTTTGGCTGGCATCTATCATGATCTAATATAGAAATTCTACTCACTTTATCACCATAAATTTGAATTTAAACTTATTCATAATATAAATTAATTAAAATGCATTAATAAGGCCATAATATTAAATTTAAGTAATAATCAGTTTATAAAAAATTAAGTTAATATAATTAAATTAAAATAACCATACAATATTTTAATTTTATTAGTTTATTAGTTTATCCTTTAAACTATTTGATTATTAATTATAGAAAAATTAGGGGAAATATAATATTTTTTATGAATTAAAAGAATAGATTAATAATAAAATTTTTAATTAAAAATATATTCAGCTTATTAAATAAATATAATAAAAAAAAATAAAAAAAGAATTTATAGAATTAACTTATATTTTTTTTACAGCTAATTCTATGTCTGATGCTTTAACGGTTTTTCTTCCAGCGTGTTTAGCTAATTTAACAGCTTCTAAAGCTAGAGTTTCGCCCGTTTCTTCTAAAGCTTTTGCTAAAGCTTCTCTTGCATCATCACTGATTCGTTGTGCACCGGCATTTTTTATGATACGTCCCACTGGTGCGACAGGTAATTCAGCCATAATATCACCTCATTTTTATCTAATACTCCATACTATTTAAATTTATTGTTTATATGGCTATTTTTGTGACTCATATTAGTTTTGTGACCCACCTAAATGATGTGAAGCTTAAGGTGACATGAGGATAATCTGATTATTTATGGGGGTGGTTCAAAATATCCCTAGTTAGATTTTTGTGCCTTGGCGAGATTTAATGAAAAATTAATATGTCATAATCATTAGATAGTTGGATAGAAAACATGGATTTTTTTAAGGTGAAAAAATGAAACAAGTTATTGTTATGAGAGCGGATATTAATATGAGCAGGGGTAAAATTGCTGCTCAAGCGTGTCATGCTGCTTTAGGATCATTTAAAAGAGCAAATATTAATAAAATTAAAAAATGGGAGATTGAAGGCGAAAAAAAAGTTGTTTTGAAGGTTAATTCGCTGGAAGAGTTATTTGAAATTTTTGAGCTAATAAAGGCTGCTGATTTACCTAATTATTTAGTTCGTGATGCAGGTCATACTGAAATTCCCAGTTCAACGGTAACATGTTTGGGTGTTGGCCCGGATGATGACGAAAAAATAGATAAGATCACTCAAGACCTCAAGCTACTTAAATGAAGCAGATATATTTAAACAAGTTGGTTATTTATTTTATATAATTATAAATGCATCTATTAAGGAACATAATTTTAATATGGTCGGTGAATTTAATAAATTAAAAATAATAATTCCACTATTATTTTAATGGAGTAAATATTTAAAATAAAAATTTCTTTAATTTAAATTAACTAATTAAATAGTTTATGTAAGATGATTTTTTTAAATTCTTGAGTTGATTTTATGGAATGGGTAATAAAAGTAGGTGGCAGTCTATTCCCGGAACATGCATTGAATTTGTTAAGGTCTTTTTCGGGAGAAAAGGTGATTGTAATATGTGGTGGTGGTGTTTTTGCTAATCAGATTAGATATCAAGATTCTAAAATGAATTTTTCTGCTACAGCTGCCCATGAATCTGCTATACTTTGTATGGATATAACTGGAAGACTTCTGGCAGACAAACTAGATAATGCTGAACATGTATCGGATATTAGTACAGCTAAAAAGATAATTGAAAAAAATAAAATACCCATATTGCTTCCTTCTAGAATAATGCATTATCTGGATCCACTGGAACATTCATGGAATGTTACATCAGATTCCATATCATTTTACATTGCCAGATTGTTACAAGCAAAACTTTTAATAGCAACAGATGTAGATGGTATATATACCCGAAAACCATCTGCCAAAGATGCTAAACTTATAAATAAAATAAGTGCTAAAAAACTACTATCTTTTGGTGAAACATCAATTGACACATCATTGGGCGAGCTTTTAATAGAATTCGGGTCTAATTGTTATGTTGTTAATGGAAAGTACCCTGAAAGGGTGCTATCTATTATTAATGCTTGTGATGATGTTAAAAATACACAATACACACTAGTTAGAGGTGATTAAATGGAAAAAATAGAGTGCACATCATGTAAACAGGAAATACCTCTGGTAGAAACTTATGTTAAGTTTGAATGTCCTGAGTGTGAAGAAATTATTTACCGATGTCAGAAATGCCGAACATTCGGACATATCTACACTTGCAAATGTGGTTTTAAAGGACCTTAAGTTTCAACTTTATTAAGTTGCCAAACTTAATTTCTAAAATTTGATTTTAAGTAATTATTTATTCATTCCCCACTTTTCAAAAAATATATAAAAATACTGATTTTTTCTAAAACCATAAACTTATATATCAAAAGTATTACATTCAGTAATAACATTTATTTATTCAGTATTACTATATTTTTCGGGGATTGAATAAGACATACAAATCAAAAACTAAAAAAATCTAAATTGGAGGTTATATTATGGGTGAAGTAGTAACTACCATAAAACTAATGCCTGAAAGTCCTGATGTGGATTTAGAAAATATTAAAAAAAATATTGAATCTTCTATGCCTGAAGGAACTGAACTACATCAAATTGAAGAAGAACCTATTGCGTTTGGCCTTGTTGCCTTAAATGTAATGGTTATAGTAGATGATGGTGAGGGTGGAACTGAAGAAGTAGAAGCCAAACTAAAACAACTTGATGGTATAAGTAACATTGAAGTTGTTGATGTAAGAAGATTGATGTAGCCGATGTTTTTTATTTTTTAATAAAGTTTAAAAACTTTTTAATTATTAAATACACGGGTGAAGAATATTTTTGACCTCATCCTGGCCTGTTTGGTCGGAATTTTATGCGGTGCAATAACTGGCATTATTCCTGGTATTCACGTCAATACTGCAGGAGCCATTATTTTTGCATCGTCTGCTTTTCTTTTAAATATTTTTTCTATTGAATTTTTATGCGTATTTTTAGTGGCCATGTCCATAGCCCACGCACTTTTAGAATTTATACCCTCTATGCTCTTAGGGGTTCCAGATGAAAATACTGCACTTTCTATTCTGCCGGGCCATCAAATGGTTTTGGAGGGCCGTGCCAAAGAAGCCATACGTTTAGTTGCTATAGGGGGTTTTGGGGCAGTCATTGTAACTGTATTATTGCTACCTATTTTTATCATGGTTTTACCTCCAATATATCATGGAATACGGCCTTATGTATGGATAATCCTCGTTTTAGGTTCCATATATATGATAATACGATTAGGAAATGACTTAAAAACCATAATTTGGTCAGTTTTTTTATTTTTGTTATCTGGGATAATAGGGGTGGTAATGCTACAAACTCCAATATCTTCTAATTTAACATTAATGTGTCTTTTCACAGGACTTTTTGGGGTTAGCACTATGATTTACAGCTTAAATGAAAAATCCATTCTTCCAGATCAAAATAAATCTTGCAATTTCCATTTTAACAGCCAGATATTCAGGGGTATGATGGCCGGGGGGATTGCAGGTACTATTTTGGGCTTTTTACCAGGCTTTGGTCCGGCCCAGGGAAGCATCATAGCACAAGAATTAAGTGGAGGTGGTGGAGAAGCTGATACTGAGACTTTTTTAACGGCTTTAAGTGGCGTAAACACATCTGACACTTTATTTTCATTAGTGGCAATATATCTTATAGGAAACCCTCGTAGTGGAATAGCTGTATATATTTCACAGTTTATTCAAGAATTTACTTTTAATCATCTATTATTTTTTATATTTGCATCACTTACAGCGGTTTCCATATCTTTAATAATATGTTTAAAAGCGGGTGATTGGTTTAGTGAATATATGCAAGGTATAAATTATAAAAAACTTTCATTAATTGTTATAATATTTATGGTAGTTCTTTTAATTTGTTTTAGTGTTATTGAGGGTGCATCATTACCATTTATAGTATTAACATTAATTACTTCGACGACTCTGGGATTATTACCTCATTATCTGGGTGTAAGTAAATCTCATTTAATGGGTGTTTTAATTGTTCCGGCGATTATAATTTATTTTAGTATGTTTAATTAATTATGATGATCTTTTTGATTAATAAAAAGAGTATAAAATCTAATAAAATTAAAAAATTGATTTATATCTATTATAAAAAAGATTTAAAATTTATATTAACAGTACTTCTTTTGATAATTTTTTGGCAGCATCTTCAAATTCTTTTGGATTAACTCCAGGGAATGGATCGATAATACATAAATCAAATTTTTCATCTAAAACAGAATTAAGATCCCTAATGTCTATATTATAAACTTTAAACTGCTTGCCAGATGCTATCATACACTTTTCCAATTTTTCATCAAAAAAATCTACTTTAAATCCATTTACTTCCAGATTTAAAGCTGTCATATGTGTGGCGGGTTTCCAAAGATCATTAAAAATAACTTTACTTGCGCCGGCCATTAAAGAAAAAATGCCTAGTGTGCCTGGACCCGAAGTAGCATCTATAACTGTAAAATCTTTATTATGGAAGTTTTTTTTTATAAAAAGAGAAGTAGATGTTATTTTGGCAGATTTATGGCTTGGAAATTCAATATGTATTTCACTCTGATCTTTATGAACACATATTGGTCCTTTAGGTGTATTCATAATGTCACATCTCATATCACAACCTGCTAGGGTTTCATAGACATGGGGATTATATGATGAATCTTTTAATCCAACTATATTCTGACTTTCTCCTTTTATCACTGCTTTTACTTCTGGAACTTCTTCCATTATTTTTTCAGCACATTTTCGATTCATTTTTGGTGAAAGTACAATGAGGGAATTTTCTCCCAAATAAGGACTTGCTTGTAGGGGATAAGCTGGGGTTATTAGTGGTGCACATGCATTTCGCAATGTCGCATTTTTGCTTTGTAGATTTTCGCTGATCATCAATTTTAATACATGGGCCATAACCAGATCCAGATGCCTTTTTCCACATAAGCATCGTTCAAATTGCGAATCGAAGCTATTCAAGCTTATTTGTTTGTTGATGGGTGTAAATTTTTTTATTGATGGTTTTAGGCAATTTTTACATGGATTAAACGCGTTTTTAGCTTTTATCAATATTTCTTCAGCAGTACTTATGCAGGTACTTCCGCACTTGCATTTTAATTCCATATGCTTAAATATGGTGTTATCCATATTAAATATTTGAGTTTTATGAAGCAAAAACGGAAAGATATTTTAAAGGACCTTTTAGGTGAATTTGGTTCTGAGGACTATGATGAAATTGAAAAAGAGTCTGAGGATAATGAAAAACCAGCTGAAGTAGATGAACCAGTTATTCCTGAGGAAAAACCTTTTAATATAATTGAAGATAATGAGGAAGAAGAAGAGGATGAGGATTCTTTCAATATTGAAAAAATAATGGAAAGACAAGTTAAACCTCAAAAAACTATTAAAAAATCAACTGATCATTCTAGAGCGGAAATTATAGAAGAAGAGCTAGTTCCCCAATATAATATTAGTGTTCCTAATTTTTCTGATAATGAAAGACTTTTACTTAATGAAATTAGGGAAAAATTAGTTGAAGTGGCTGTTTCCAAGGGTGATGATTTTAGAATAGATGAATCAAGTTTTATTAAGGAAGTAAAAGAATTTTTAAGGATGAAGGGTGTTCGAAATATCGATAAACTTTCAGCCCAAATATCTCAAGAAATGCTTGGATATGGGGAACTGGACCCTTTAATTAAAGATGATGATCTGGAAGAGATCATGGTAATCGGAATAAAAAGACCCGTTTTTGTTTATCACCGAAAAATTGGAATGATGGTTACCAATGTAGTATTTGAGGATGATAAGGATATTAGATCACTTATAGATGTTATAGCGCGTCAGGTAAATCGTAGAATCGACCAACAAACTCCTATTTTGGATGCTCGATTGCCTGATGGATCAAGGGTTAATGCAACCATCCCTCCGGTTTCTGCTGATGGTTCAAGTCTTACCATACGTAAATTTAAAAAAGATCCTTTAACTGTAATTGATTTAATTAATTTTAAAACAATGTCTTCGCATTTGGCTGCTTTTTTATGGATATGTGTGGATGGATTAGGAGTTAAACCATGTAATGCAATTATTGCGGGAGGAACTGGTTCTGGAAAAACCACTACTTTGAACACGGTAACTTCTTTTGTACCGCCTCGTGAAAGAATAATTACTATTGAGGATACTTTGGAACTTCAATTACCTCACACTCATGTTTTAAGGATGGAAACACGCCCCCCTAACATTGAAGGGTCTGGTGAACTGGATATGGATACTCTAGTTAAAAATTCTTTAAGACAAAGGCCAGATCGGGTGATTGTAGGTGAAGTAAGGGGGCACGAGGCTATAACTCTTTTCACAGCTCTTAACACAGGTCACTCTGGATTTGGTACACTTCACTCAAATACTGCTAGAGAGACCATTACTCGTCTTATAAATCCTCCTATGAATGTTCCGAATATTATGATCCCTGCGTTAGATTTTATTATAATGCAAAATCGTATGTATCGTCCTGAAGGAGGATCTATAAGGAGGATTACTGAAGTTGCTGAAGTAGTAGGTATGGAAGAAGGTAATGTTCAGCTTAACCGTGTATTTGAATGGAATAATGTTACTGATAAATTAGAATATGTAGGAATTGCTAGCCAAACCCTGAGGTCTCTTTCTGAACTCAGAGGTGTTAGTATAACGGAAATTGAAGAAGAAATTGAGAAGAGAAGATTAGTACTGGAATATATGGCTGATAAAAATCTCCGATCCATTGATGATGTAGGGCAATATATTACTGAGTATTATAAAGACTCTGATGAATTACTTGATAGAGTATTATAAAAATATTTCCTATTATTTAAGTTTCTTAGATTAAATATTAGATATTATAACGATATGAGTAATTTTAGTGAATATAAAATCATTAAGGTTATTTGCATTGTTTTATTTAATTTAGATAAAGGTGATTATTATGGCTATAAAAGGCATTAAAGATCTTTTTGATAAAATTGGTGGTTTCACTATTGATTCTGGTAAAAAAGTGGGTGATACTGTCCAAGTACCTGTAACAAAGTTGGGAGGAATAAACAATAAAATAAGTAATAAAAAAAAAGGAATTGGCAGAATAAAAGATGGGGCCACAAAAAAATCAGGGGGGTCTAAAACTTCTGGATTTAGGCCTAAGGAAACTTCTTCAAAAATTATAAAGCGTATGAAAATGAGTCCTGAAGAAATTAATGTTTTCAAAGGGCTTATTGAATCTGAAAAGGATGAAAAAAAACCTCCAAAAGCAGATAAAATAAAAGAAGAATCTTTTCAAAAAGCTTCACTAGAAGAACTTCTTAAAGATGAAGATAAGGATCAACTTAACCCTAAATTAATTATTGGCCTGGGATTGGCATCTGGTTTAATAGTGCTAGGTGTAATGGTAGTTCTTGGCTTTGGAATTGAAATAGGGTTAGCATTAATGCTGGTAGTATTTTTAATGTCAATGATACTAATATTCCTACCTAATCTTAAAAAAGGGGGTCGCTCTGCTGAGGCTTCAAGAGAATTACCCTACGCTTTAAGACAGATGGCCACAGAACTTAGAGCAGGTTTAGGACTTCATGATAGTATGAGGTCTGTTGCTATGTCGGGTTATGGTCCTTTATCTGAGGAATTTGCTAGAACTTTAGAAGAAATAAAATATGGTGAAACCACAGAAAATGCACTTATGGATATGAGTGAGAGGATAAATTCTGAGGGAATGAAAAGAGCTATTTATCAGATAACTCGTACTTTAAGTAGTGGAGGAGATCTGGCTAAAACTTTAAATGTTATAGCAGATGATATCGCTTACGAAATGAGAATGAAACTAAAGGATTATTCTCAAAAACTAAATTCATTTACCATGATATACATGTTTGTTGCCGTATTAGGTCCTGTTATATTCATGATCATGTTACTGGCAGCTTCTACAGTAATGGGGGGTGCTCTTTTTCCACCTATTGTTTTAATAATTCTCTATCTGTTCTTTTTCCCAATGGTTGTGGGATTCATGGCATTTATGATTAAAAGATTAGAGCCTAAGATTTAAAATAAAAATTATTTATTATTTTTTAGTTTTATGTATTATGTAATGATTCTTTTGCCATTCTTTTGCCATTTTTTAATATTTGTGTATTATTGCGATTGTTAATTTTTTTAAGATTTTATTAGTTTTTCTTTATTATTATATGGATATCAAATAATTCTTTTAAAATATGTTTATTATCACCATTTCACGTGATATGGGCTCCTAACAAACCCAATTGTGGAAAAAAGAAAATTGCTAAAAACTGTAAAATAATCACAATCAATAATGTCATCCCTATAAAAATGTATTCGGGGGTTCCTATTTTTTTATTTAGGTTATAGTATAATTTTGATTTATCTGAATATCCTCTGCTTAACATACTTAAATAAATATTTTCGCCCCGTTCGTATGATCTCAAAAACATCATCATAATAGTAAAGCCCAGCTGCTTCAATCTCCAACTATAAGCAGTTTTTTTATTGAAAATATTAAAGTTTCGTGCGGTCTGGGCATTGGTAATTTTTTTTAATTCATCATAAAATAGATATATAAACCTTATCATGAGACTCAATATCATGGAAAAATCTCGGGGCATCCCTAATTTTCGGAATGATTGCACAACTTCTTGCATGGGACTTATTGAAGATAATAATATAACCGAAGTTAAGGTTACTATTATTCTAGAGAAAAGCAATGCCCCGAATATCAACCCTTGATAAGTGATATTAATTCCAAAAGGCAATTGGTATATGATATCACCGGGATGTACAAATGGCTGAAAAGCAATAATAAAAATACTAAATGGTAATAGTATTAAAACTCTCAATAATGCTGTTTTGAAGGATATATTTGATAAATAAATTAATAATATTAGATAAGCCTCTAAAGCGATTAAAACTATTATTTGCGTGCTGAATACTGCGTAAATTATAATAAATGTTAATAATATTAATTTGATTCGTCCATCTAATGAATGAAGAATGCTTTCTTTCATGGACTCTTTTTCAATAACATAAATTGTATCTGTAATTCCCATTTTTTGTCTCCAATAATAATCTGAGATAAAATTAGAAATAATATGTAGAAAGGAATATAAAAATTAATTTCCTTTCTTTTATTTTTTTATTTATTTAAGAATCATCTGAATTGGATTTAAACCATCTGGCGGTAGTAGCTAAACCAACCATGGCCAAGAAAGCTATAATTGTACCTATGACAATTGAAATAGCTCCACCTAATGGAGATTCACCCAATGCAGGCACAAGGTAGTCTGGTAGTGGTGCCTCAAACATTGGTTCAGTTTCTTCAATAAGAAGAATCTTTTCAGCTGCACTTTCCAAACCGTCAGGATCTGAAGAAGCTAGGAATGGTGCTAAAATTGCTATTATGATGGCAATAATTAACCCGCCAATAACGAATTTTTTGTCTTTAGCTTTCATTTGTCCACCTCGCTGTCTGATTTAGTTTTATTCCAGTGTAATAAATCAGGCCGAACCCTTTGAATAGCTAAAATTGCTACTACAGTTATTGCTCCTTCGGCAATACCTATTATTGCGTGATAAAGTCCCATAAAGATTAAACCTAAGTCATATGGGAAAGTTCCAGCCAATGCCAATTCGATTGCCACGGCCAGTGAAGCAACAAATATTGATGCCCATCCTGCTAAGAATATTGCTACCCAAAGATTCAGTTTTTGCAAGGCTTTGAATACTCCAAAACCAGTGAAACCAGCGATAACGCCCATATCCAAAATATTGGCTCCTAAAGCTGTAATTCCTCCGTCTCCGAAGAAAAATCCTTGCACAGTAAGCACAACAGCCAGAACAAGTACAGCAGCCCAAGGGCTACCAAACACAATTGCTACTAAAGCGGCTCCTAACATATGTCCACTTGTTCCCCACGGTATAGGTATGTTCATTGCTTGTATGGCAAATATAAAAGCTGCTAATACTGCCATTAATGGGACACGTTTTTCATCAAGATTTTCTTTTGCCCAGTTAAGAGCAAAATACAAGGCTATAATGGTAATTATATAATATATTCCTGTCTGCCATAAAGGTATGAAACCATCTGGTATATGCATATTTGACCTCCTCTATTAATAAGAGAGTCCTTTAAAGGTTTATATATGATTTAATAGAGTATTACTATTTTATATTTTATTTATAAAAAATTAATACTCCTAACTTCTTATTGGGCCCCTCTTAACACAATTAATATCTTCTGATTTATACTTATAAATGTTATAGTTAGTATTACTAAGTCTTTATTTTAATGTTAGAATTTATTACATTTGTAATACTAACACCACTCTAAAGCGAAAATTATTATTAAAAATTGTTTGTAAAAAATTAAATTGATTGATATAAAAAAATGTTTTTATTAAAATGTTTTTAATGATTTTTTTTAATTGTATTAAATGCTTAAAAACGCCATTAACCCTTCAAGGGCTGGTTATAGAATATATACACTCGGCAAACAAATTGTGGGGGAATTTGCAACTCCAAATAACAAGCCCTTTATAATATAATGTTAGTTAATAGCACCTTTTGATTATTACTTTTTTTTAATTATTTATCAAATTTTTAATACAAAAACTTTATATGTTTTGATAATAAATTCAAAATATCATTATAAATCATTAATAATTAAATCAGAAATCTATTAGTGAAATATTAATAATAATTGGGATTAAGCTGGTGATAATATGGCACCTAAAGACTTTAAAGAAGATTTTTGGAAATCTAAAGATATTAAAATCTCCATTGGAGAGATTACTCAAGATGAAGTAGGAGAAGAGACTCAAGAAACTGTCCAAATGGGGCCAACTCCTAAACCTCATGTTACCGACCTCAGGGAATGGGACATGAAGCTGATGGAGAGATATGAACCATTTTACGCCCCATTTTGTGATATGTGTTGCCTTTGTACCTATGGTAAATGTGATTTAACTGCAGGTAAAAAAGGAGCATGTGGGATTGATATTAAAGCCCAGCAAGCTCGTATGGTTTTACTTGCTTGTTGCATTGGGGCAGCAGCCCACTCAGCTCATGCTAGGCATTTGCTAGAGTACCTTATTGAAAAAAGAGGTGAAGATTTCCCTATTGATCTGGGAATGAACATAGATATTGAAGCACCAATTATAAGGACTCTTATTGGTAAAGCTCCTAAAAAACTGGGTGACTTAAGAGAAGCTATGGATTATATGGAAGAACAGAACTTACATCTTCTATCTGCTTGTCACACGGGTCAGGAAGGAAGCAATATTGATTTTGAATCAAAAGCTTTACATGCGGGACTAATGGATAACTTAGGTAAAGAAATAGGAGATATTGCGCAAATAGTGGCCCTAAATATGCCTAAAGGCGATGAAGATGCTCCTTTGGTAGAAATGGGTGTTGGAACAGTAGATAGGGACAAACCGGTGGTTTTATGCATAGGACACAATGTTTCATCTGGTGCAGGAGTAATCGATTACGTAGAAGATGAAGGCTTGGAAGATAATGTGGAAGTTTGCGGTATTTGTTGTGCTGCTATAGACATAACACGTTACAATCAACATGCTAAAGTTATAGGTCCAATTTCTAAGCAGTTAAAATTCATAAGAAGCGGTGTTGCTGATGTCATTGTAGTAGATGAGCAGTGTATACGGACTGATGTTCTTGAAGAAGCTAAGAAAAACCAGTGTAAAGTAATTGCTACTACAGATAAGATGTGCCTCGGTTTACCAAATCTAACTGACGAAGATGCGGATAAAATAGTGGCCCAGCTAATTAACAATCAAATTGAGGGTGCACTAATTTTAGACCCAGATAAAGTAGGAGAAGTGGCCACTAAAGTAGCTATGCAAATAGCTGATGATCGTGGAATGCTCAAATTACTTCCAGATATGGATGAAATTCAGAAAATGGCTAAAGAATGCACTGAATGTGGATGGTGTACTAGAGTTTGCCCAAACAGCATACCTATGATGGAAGCTGTAATGGGTGCAAGTGAAGGCGATTTCTCTAAAATGGAAGAATTATATGATAATGATGTTTGTTACACTTGCGGTAGATGTGAGCAGGAATGCGAACGTGATATTCCTATAATGTCCATAATGGCTAAAATCGGGGAAAACAAGCTCAAAGAACAAAGATTCAACATAAGGGCGGGAAGAGGCCCAATTCAAGATGTTGAAATACGAAAGGTCGGCGCTCCAATTGTTTTAGGAGATCTTCCTGGAGTAATTGCTTTTGTAGGCTGTACTAATTATCCTGAAGGCGCTCAAGATGTTGCTAAGATGGCTGAGGAATTCCTTGAACGTAATTATATAGTGGTTACTAGTGGATGTGGTGCTATGACCATAGGGGAGTACCGCGACGATGAAGGTAAAACTCTTTACGAAAAATACAGTGGTGATTTTGATGCCAAGGGACTGGTTAATGTAGGTTCTTGTGTTTCTAATGCCCATATACCGGGAGCATGTATTAAAATTGCTAATATATTTGCTAAAAAACCTCTAGAAGGAAACTTTGAAGAAATTTCTGATTATATTTTAAACAGAGTAGGTGCATGTGGTGTGGCTTGGGGAGCATACTCTCAGAAAGCTGCGGCTATTGCAACGGGTGTAAATCGATGGGGTATACCTGTTGTACTAGGACCACATGGAACTAAATACAGAAGACTCTATCTGGGAAGAACTGATAAGGAAGAAACATGGCAATTAAATGATATGCGGACGGGAAACGTGGTTAATGGCGAACCCGCTCCAGAACATTTATTATATGCTGCTGAAACTCGTGAAGAGGCTACAGTTGCCATAGCTAAACTATGTATCAGGCCTAATGATACTTCTAAAGGCCGACAACTCAAATTAAATCATTACATAGACCTCCACAAAAAATATTTTGGTGACATTCCCGAAGATGTTTATAAGTTCGTTCGAGTGGAAAAGGATATACCTATAACCTATAAAAAAGATGTAAAGGATATTTTAGAAGAAAAAGGATGGGAACCAAGACAACTTATTCAGGAACCATCTATACGAGATTTTAAAGAAAAAAAGAAATCTAGTGGTAAATAATTAGTGTTCAATTAAGAACCCTAATTAATATTTTATCTTGAAGTTTTATAATTCAATCATAATAATTCATAGTGATGGTGATTAAATGAATGAAAGAGTAATTCCATGGCAGCCCACAGTGATAGCCGGCCCTAAACAGGCTATGCTAGTCACGCCAGAAACAGCAAAAATGATGCTTAAAAAATCTAAAAGGCCTCTATTCGTAATAGGTCCTCTAGTTGAAGGAGATCCTATTATGAAACTTACAATGGAAATTGCAGATCACTGGAATTTGCCCATAGCCACAACGGGAAATGTTTATAAAATATTTAAAGAACGAGGTGTTGAAACCACGCCTTATGGTATAGTGGAAATTGTAAATTTGCTTAAAGACCCTGATTGGAATGGTGTAAATGGTGATGGTCAGCACGATCTGGTGATGTTTATTGGTTGTATATATTATATAGCTTCCCAGGGATTATCAACATTAAAACATTTTGCCCCTCATCTAAAAACACTTACCATATGCAAATTTTTCCATTCAAATGCAGATGCATCTTTCCCTAATATGAATGACGATGAATGGTTAAAATATCTGGAAAAAATGAAATATGATTAATTTTTATAAAAATTTTATTCAATTTTATTAATCCCCATAGAATGACTAAAAACATGAAAATTCAGCTTAAATTGATGAATTATTTTATTATTGATTAGGAGTATAAGTGGAGGAATATGATGTTTGGAGATATACCTGTTGAAGTAAGTCCTATGTACGAAGGTGAAAGAATAAGGGCGGCCAACATGTTTGTAGAACTTGCTGGTCCTAAATCTATAGGTGCGGAACTGGTTCAAGTAGCGGGCGATGTTGAGGACGGAAAAGTTTCAGTAATCGGGCCAGAGATAAGTGAAATGGTTAAGGGTGAAATCTACCCTTTTGGACTAAAGATTGATATTCAAGGGGAAAAACTGGAAAAAGAACTGGAAAGTGTAATTGAAAGAAGAGTTCACGAACTATGTAACTATGTGAAAGGATTCATGCATCTAAACCAGCGAGATCAAATATGGTGTAGAATCAGCACGGAGGCCATGGAATCTGGATTTAAATTTGAACATCTTGCTAAATCACTTTCTATATTATTTAAAGAAGAATTCCCAATTATTGAATCAATTTCCATTACAGTAATGACTAAAGAAGAGGAAGTAAGCCAATTTCTTGAAATGGCCCGAGAAAAATACGCCAAAAGGGATGAGAGAGCTAGAGAACTTTCTGATGAAGATGTTGATGTTTTTTATGGTTGTTTGATGTGTCAATCTTTTGCACCTACTCACATGTGTGTAGTCACCCCTGATAGAACTGCTCTTTGCGGGGCTATAAATTGGTTTGATTGCCGTGCTGCAGCTAAAATAGATCCTGAGGGTCCTATATTTGAAATTGAAAAAGGAGAAGTTATTGACGCTGAAAAAGGAGAATACTCTAATGTAAATGCGGCTATTTTGGAGAAATCTCAAGGAACTACGGAAAGAGTTTTCATACACAGTGTTTTCGGACATCCTCATACATCTTGTGGTTGTTTTGAGGCAGTTGCATTTTATATACCTGAACTTGATGGTATTGGCATAGTAAATCGTGATTTTAAGGGAGAAACTCCTATGGGAATTCCATTTTCTGCTATGGCGGGGCAATGTTCTGGTGGAAAACAAGTCGAAGGATTTACGGGATTAAGTCTGGAGTATATGAGATCCCCTAAATTTTTAAATGCGGATGGTGGTTATGGCCGTGTTATATGGATGCCTAAAGAAATCAAAGATTCTGTCTTAGAATTTATACCTGAAGAACTTCAGGATAAAATACCAACGGAAGAAGATGTCAACAGCATTAATGACATTAAAAAATTCATCCACGAAAGAGAACACCCAGTAATAGATAGAATAAAAAATGCACAAGTTGATGAAAAACCTGTTGAACAATTAGATGAACCTGTAGAAAATGAATTTGAAGAGGCGGAATATGGGGAAGCAACAATGACTCCGGTGGCTATGGCGCCTGAAATTGCCCTTCCAGCGTCTGGTGGGGTAAAAATTATCTTCAAAAACGCTAAAATTTACGCAGAAAAGGTAATAATAAAAAGAAAATAAAATTTTTTAATTCATTATTTTATATGTCCTTAAATGGATTATAATATTCTTTAATTAAAATATTTGTATACTAAATTATAAATATTGACAGATGGTGTGATAAGTGATAATTGCAGTAAGTGGCAAGGGTGGAACTGGAAAAACAATGTTTTCATCTGCAATGGTTAAAATATTGGCCAAAACTGGTAAAGATATTTTGGCTATTGATGCAGATCCCGATTCTAATTTTCCAGAAGCATTAGGTGTCGATGTTGATAAAACAGTGGGCGATGTGCGAGAAGAATTAAAAAAGGATACTGCTTCAGGCAATATTCCTGCTGGAACCAATAAATGGGATATTTTGGACTATAAAATAATGGAATCTGTTGTAGAAACGCCTGATTTTGATTTGTTGGTTATGGGGAGGCCAGAAGGCAGTGGATGCTATTGTGCGGTTAATAATATGCTTCGAAAAATAATCGAAACAATTTCATTTAACTATGATATTATTATAATAGACACTGAAGCAGGCCTAGAACATTTAAGTCGAAGAACGACACAGAATGTGGATGTCATGATGGTAGTAACAGACCCTTCACATAGGGGCATGCTGACTGCACAAAGAATTGGTGAACTTGCAAAAGAGTTAGACATCAACTTTAAAAAACTCTTTTTAGTATTAAATCGGATTAAATATGAAGATGAAGCTTTAATTCGCCAGAAAGCGACTGAAAGTGGGTTAGAACTAGGGGGATTGATCTATGAGGATCCTTTAATATCTAAATTTGATAGGGAAGGAAGATCTTTAATAGAGCTACCCGATGATTCTGATTCCATTAAAGAAGTCGCTAACATTGTAAAAAAAGCTTTAAAATTTCAATAATTATTCAAATACTATCAAATCAAATTCATTATTAATTTAAGAAAATATTAACTAATAAAAGGATAAAGGGGATGTGGGTTTATGGATAAAATGACGCAACTTCTTAAACTGCTTGAAAATACAAAATCTATAGAAATAAACGAATTCCGAATGGATTTTGAAGAGCTTGAGTTATATTTAATGCCAGCTATTCAACAAGCTGTTCAGAAGACAGTAAAAACGAAGAAAGCTATTGCGGATGCAATGGTGATGGAAGAATTTAAACCACCTATACAAGAATACCCTGGAAAAGTAGCAGAGGTTCAACTTGGAAAAGGCAGTAGAAAGTCAGTTTATTTGGGGGGTCAGCAAGCTCTTTATAGATTTGAAGAACCACAACCAAACCCTCCTGTAGTAACCTTCGATGTTTTTGATATACCCATGCCGGGACTTCCACGACCAATAAGGGAACATTTTAGTGATGTAATGGATCATCCTGGAGAATGGGCCAAAAAAGCCGTAAAAGAATACGGTGCAAATATGGTAACAATGCATTTGATTGGTACTGGTCCTAAAGTCATGAATAAGTCTCCTAGAGAAGGAGCTCAAGCTGTTGAAGAAGTTTTACAGGCTGTTGATGTTCCATTGGTTATTGGTGCCTCTGGAGATCCTGTAAAAGATCCATTAGTCTTAGAAGCAGCTGCAGAAGCAGCTCAAGGTGAAAGATGTCTTTTAGCATCAGCCAATTTAGATCTTGATTATAAAAAAGTGGCAAAGGCTGCGGTAGATAATGATCATGCTGTTCTTTCATGGTCCATTACTGATGTTAACATGCAGAAAACGCTTAATCGATATCTATTAAAAGAGGGTTTAAATCATAATGATATTGTCATGGATCCTACTACATGTGCACTTGGTTATGGTATTGAATTTTCCATTGATATAATGACTAGAACAAGACTAGCAGCACTTAAAGGTGACACAGATTTACAGATGCCAATGTCTTCAGGTACCACTAACGCATGGGGTTCCAGAGAAGCATGGATGAAAAAAGATGAATGGGGACCAACTGATTACAGGGGACCAATATGGGAAATTGTCACAGGACTTACTATGATGCTTAATGGAGTCGATATTTTCATGATGCTCCACCCAACCTCTGTAAAACTCTTAAGGGAAATTGGAGAAACGTTTGTAAAAGATTATATGACTACGGAACTCCCTGACATTAAAGATTGGATAACTCAACTGGAGGGCTAAAAGCTCACATTAAAATAAAGGAGGTTTTAAATTGAATGTTACAGCAATGGATATTTACCGATTACTGCCCAAAACCAACTGTGAAAAATGTGGGGAAGCTTCCTGCATGGCATTTGCCACTAAATTATCTGAAAAAGAGATTGATTTGGGATTATGCACGGAATTAGAAGCAGATCAAATGGAAACACTGGAAAAATTGCTAGCTCCTGCAGTTAAAGAGATTATAATAGGTAAAGGAGATAAGGCAGTAACTATAGGTGGAGATGAAGTACTTTACCGATATGAACTCACATACTACAACCCTACTGCGCTGGTTATCGATGTAAACGATGAAATGGATGAAAAAGAACTGGAAATACGTGTTAAAACTATTGAAGATACTCAATTTGAGAGAACAGGGGAATTTTTAACACTAGATGCTATAGCTCTTAGAAATAAATCTGGAGATGCAGAAAAATTTGCTGCAGCTGCTTCCAAACTTAAAAATTCTAAATATCCATTATTATTATGTTCATTTGATCCATCAACCATGAAAAAAGCTTTGGAAATAGTAGGGGATGAAAATCCACTTATTTATGGCGTGACTGAGAATAACATGGAAGATATGGCTAATTTAGCATTAGAATATCAGTGTCCTGTTACTTTGTTTGTTCCTGGAGATTTGGAAAAGATGAAGGAACTTTCTCACACTTTAAGGGCCAAAGGACTGAAGGATATAGTTCTGGATCCGGGTACATTTGTGGGAGACGCCATTGGAGATACCTTAGATAATTTTGTCATGATCAGAAGATTGGCTGTTGAGGAAAAAGATGAAGATTTCCGCTTCCCCATTTTGGGAATCCCTGCTCTTTTGAGATTAAACAATGATGAAGATGATGTGACCAAAAGCATTAAAGAGGCCACTATTGCTTCTACATTACTTAATAAATATGCAGATATCCTTATATTGAATGGTACTGATATATGGGAACTTATACCTGTTTTAACATTAAGACAAAGCCTTTACACGGATCCAAGGAAGCCACAAGCTGTTGATGCGGGATTATATGAGTTCGGTGAACTTGATGAAAATTCTCCTGTGTTACTCACCACTAATTTTGCTCTAACATATTACACTGTGGAGGGTGATTTAAAATCTGGAAAAGCTAATTGCTATCTTTTAGTTCTGGATACTGAAGGTAGAGCAGTAGATGTATCTTTAGCAGGCGGACAATTAACTGGTAAATCTGTAGCAGATTTGATTAAAGAAACGGGTATAGAAGATAAGGTTAAAACTCGAAAAATGATTATTCCTGGCCTTGCTGCGCCGGTTAGTGGAGAAATTGAGGATGATAGTGGATGGGAAGTTGTTGTAGGTCCAAGAGATTCATCTGCTGTTCCAGATTATCTTACTAAAGAATAATAATCTTTAAATTTATAAATTAATAAAAACAATCAATAATTATTTACTATTTTTTTAATTAGAATCATAGTATTTAATTTTATAATAGGTGATTTGATGAAAACATTGATGGTTGTTGATCCTCAAAGATGCAGTGAATGTAATGATTGCATTAATGCCTGTAAAAAACAACATGGAGTGGCAAGGGTTAAAAAAAGCAGTTCGATACCAGTTTTTTGTATGCAATGCCACCCGGATAAAGCACCTTGTGCCAAAATATGTCCTACAGGGGCCATAAAAAAAGAAAATGATACTCTGATAGTGGATGAAGAATCATGTATCCTATGCCGGTTGTGCATGATTGCATGTCCTATAGGCATATTAGTTATTGATGATGAAAAAAAATCTACTCAAAAATGCACATTATGTATGGACTCAGATACTATTCTTCCGGCATGTGTAGATGCATGTAAGGACAATGTTTTAAAGGTATTTTCGGTAGAAGACTTGGAAGATCTTAGGTCTGATTCTGAATTTGCTCACGCTCTGGAAGAAGCCATGAGAATTTACAAAACAAAAATATAATTTTTTTTCTTTTTTTTAATGAATAAGTTAACTGTTTTAAGAATTGTCATTTATGGGATATTTTTGTCATGTTGCAACAATTTAATTTTTTTTTAATGCCAATATTTAGACTAAAATAAACTTTTTTTATCAATTAATTGATAATCTAAATTATTTCATATGGAAACTGTTTATCATTATCTTAATGTATTTTAATGATTCATTCACATCTTCTGTATTTCCTGTAAACCAGAAGTAATATAAATTATTATATTTCTTAAAAGCAGTAACTACTGTTTTTTTAGGTGGGTCCAATTGATAATTTTCACCCATTATCTTAAAAGCTCTTGAACCAGCAACAGTATCTTCATTTTCAAAAATCTTGTCCATATGTTGTTCTTTGAAGACTTCTGTTATCATCTCTGCAAAGTCGTCTACAGTAACATCTTCTACGCCTGATTTTCGATTAATAGAAAATTTAAGACTTTTAGAAGGCCAATATCCAATTATCAATTTTTCCCATTTGTATATGTCTTCAACATCCCAGAATAATGGGAAATCAAAACAGAACTCATCATTTTCAAAATGCCCTAAATCTGGTGTTAATTCAATTAAATCAAGTGCTTCCTGAGCTCTTTTCCGAATAAATATGTATGGTTCATTTAAAGCATTTTCAAGGAATTTTGCAGCACTTTTATCTCCTATTCTTCCAAGTGCTTCGGCAGCTTTTCCTCGGACATACCTATTTTCATCTTTTACCTTACCATCGCCAAGTGATTTTATAAGTTCTTTAACTGCCTTACGGTTCCCAACTCTTCCTAATGCTTCCGCAGATATTGCTCTTGTTTGCCAGTCAGGGTCATGTAATTTATTTAAAAGCGGCTTTACAGCATGTTTTTCCATTTTTACCAGTGCACCAATGGCATGGCGTCTGACATCAATGTCATTATCGTTCAAAGCATTTAAAAGAGGTTTAAGTGCTCGTTCATCTCCAATTTTTCCGAGAGCAGTGGCTGCAACTTTCCGAACAGGCCAATCTATATCTCTAAGTGCTTCAATAAGGGGTTCAATAGCATAATCGTCCCCAATATCTCCTAGGGCTTTTGTGGCATACTTACGAACATCTCCATCATAGTCATTTAGTGCATTAATTAAAGGATCTATTGCTATAGGATCTCTAATTCTCCCTAATGCTTCTGCTGATTTCCAACGAACTTCTATATCTGGATCTTCTAAGGTTATTATGAGGGATGGTACAGCTTTTTGACTGTTTAGTTTACCTAGTGCTTCGGCAGCATTTGACCTTACAGCACTTAACACTGAAAATTGTGAATGCCAATTTTCATAGTGGAGGGATTTGATTAATGCATCTTCTGCTCGTTTATCCCTAACATATTTTAAGGCACTAGAAGCTTCTTTTCTTACAATATAATCTTCGTGTTCTAGCGCATCAATTAATCCTTGAACATTTTTTTCTGCCACTAGTTCGTCTACATCAACTTTATATTTATTATAATCCATTTTTACCCTCAATTACAATTATTAATGTAATTTGATTATTATGTCTAATTTTATCAATGATTATGGTTTTAAATATATTGTTACTATGTGAACTTCTTTTTTAAAAACTTTACAGGAGTTGATTAGATATATTTATGGCATAATCTTCACCATATATTCGACTCAGATTTGAAATTAAAGTTAAGTATGATTTGAGAGGGTTTATATCGGTATTTAAATTTGCTTTTTTTACATAATTTAATGTTTTTTGCATATTGGGATTATCTTGGGCGGTGTAATAAATCAGCACCGCTTTTGCATAATGGTTAATACCATACTTGTTAGGATTTCCATCATCTATGAACATTCCTTCCGAATTTTGATGATTTGATAACCATTTTGAACCTTTTTTAATGGAATTTAAGATTTGCTCATCTTTGGTGGCATTATAATAAATACACATACCATTTAAGATTTCAATATTTTGATAGGATTGCGAAGTCCAGGAACCATCATTTTTTTGTTGTTTTAAAACATTATCCATAATTTTTTCTTTATTAAATGGATACATTCCACTTACTTGTGTATTTGTTTTCAGTGCAAGGTAATTGGATCCTAAAATATTATTTTCAGCATTTTGAACATTAGAAATATTAATGTAATCTACACCGGTCTGGTTTTTAACGAAATTAAGGCCTTTATTAATTACTATTGTATTGTTTATATTATCTGTTTCGTTTTCTATGTTCATCAATGGATATATTGTGGCCATGGTTTCTAGGGTGTATTCTTCAGGCGGAATATTTGCTTGGAAAGAACCGCTATCCATTTGTTTGTACTTTAACCAGTTTATCAAGTATTTTGAATGATTATTTAGATCTTGATCTGACTTATTGGCCATATAATGATATAAATATGCAATCTGAGAATTTAAATTATAATCTCCTTTGTAAGAACTTCCAAATTCCAAATCAAGGAGCGGATCTTTATGATAATTTCCACCATTTTCAGAATAACTATAACCATTCCAAAATTTTTCTATAAACTCTATGCTTTGGATGTATTCTTTATTATTTAATGAATAATTTAATTTGGTAGTGGGTGGTTCTAATGTCGGGTTTCTTACGTACTGGTAAACAGACGCATCACCTGATACAAAGGCGGTTTTGAAATGAGTATCAAATGGTAAATAAGTAATCAAACCATTTGATGATGGGAGATTGTACATATTGGCCGAAACATAGATATAACTAATATTATAATTATTTAGGAGATAATAAGCTTCACTCTTCTGTGAAGTTCCTAACATAATATCTACATCTTTTTGTGTCGCTTTTGTTTCATCAATTGCAGGTGCTTTACCCATGAATCCTTCATAAACTGTTTTCCATAGAGCAACATCTTTTCTATTAGTATTTCCAATTAAAAGATAAGCATCTTCTTTGGTAGTTAGAAATGTAGCATTAATTGGTGTTTCATTTTTAATCCAGTTAAAAGCCGAAATTTCATTTTCTGTGGGTTGGACAACATTAGAATATGCAATAAATGCGCCTTGAGCTACAGGTACTAAAATTAATATTAGCAATATGCTGGTCTTTAAATATCCTCCGAAATCCTTTTTAAATATTTTATAATTTTTTAAAATAGAAAAATCATTAATTTTTGGTATTATCACGTTTGAAAATACATATCCTGCCATTAATGTTAGTGGAATGGCAGCATAAGGGTCTCTAAATCTAAAAGAGTAAGTACCTATTATCATGAAGATAATTGCCCATAATGCTATCAATTTATATAAAGAATTTTTTGATTTTATAAAAATTAATATACCATAAATACCCAGAATCAATTGAATTACGCCCATCCACTTAGGAAAACCAAGAATGGTGACTGGTTCTTGTTGGAATCGTGCCACAATGGAAACAAATTCTAATAGCCCTATAATAATTAAAATAAATATCAATGATAAAGTAACAGGCTTTTTCTTAAATGAAGGTAATAAAAATGTTATCAAGACAATTAACAATAGCAGTGCCAAGAAAATCCAACCTCTATGGGTGAAGATATAGGCTGCAAATATGGCTAAAGCAAATAAAATGTATCGGTAATTTCCAGAGAATATATTCAATAAATTATTCAAAGAGAAGTTATCTAGGTTTTCAAAGCCGGATAATGATTTGATATATTTGGTCACGAAATAAACAATACTGATAAATAGTAATATTCCTAGCGATTCTGGTATAAATACAGATGTTCGAGTTACAAATGCGGGAACAAATGCAAAAAGCAATGTAGATAATAATTCTGAGTTTCTATCATCAAAAATCTCATGGGATAATTTGTAGAATACAAAAACGGATGCAACTCCTAATAACGGTGGCAGAATAAAAAAAACTAACTGGCTACGAAATATTTCGTAAAGCAAAGTACCGATTATATGATATAATGGAGGATATCCATATGAGCTTAAACCCATTAATGAAAGAGGATCACGAGATATAACTCCAAAACCCTGATCAATAATCCTTAAAACAAGATCATAATGTAAATATGCGTCATTGCCTGCAAAATAAAGATTTCTACTTGGTATCAACCGCACGAAAAATGTTCCTATTAATATAAGTATTAAATAAATTTGATTAAGATGATTTTTTATTAAATCTGAGTTTAAAATTAGCTTTTTACTCATGCCTTCACCGTTAAATGGTAATTATTTATATTATTTACTTATTTATAATTCATAGATTTAAGTTATAGTAGTTAATTCACAAATTAAGTATATAAATCAATTCATAAAATTGATCTAAGTAGTTTTAAAAGTTCTGGATATTCTTTAATCAGTTTTAAATGGATAATTTAGAATTGATATTTTTATTTTTAGCATATTTTATGAGATTATTAATATATTCATCATTTAATTTGTCAAATGAATTTCTAAACTTAATAACTTTTTCTAAACTTCGTCCAATACCGTTTTTTCAATTAATTTCATATTTTTTTAAGTATTTTTCACTGCATTCTTCTTTTTGAACAGCATAAGCAGCTATTATTTCTGCTATTATTGATTATATTCCATAATATTCTGTTTAAAATATATAAAATTTATTTGACATATTTTAAATTTTTATACTAAAATTTTTCATTTATAAAATAGGGATTAAATATAACTGAACTGCCAATAAGGTTATATTAAATCAGAAATAATTTAAATTTAATATAAGAATTAATGATTAATATTAATTAAAATGAGATTAAAATAATTTTTTTATAAAATAAATTATTAATTTGCGTCATTTTTGCATTATTTGAATCCTTATTACTGAATGAATAACCGTTAAGTTAATATACTATATTGTACAATTTACGATAGTATGCAGGGGTGCCCGAGCGGCCAAAGGGGGAGGACTTAAGATCCTCTGGCGTAGGCCTTCGAGGGTTCGAATCCCTTCCCCTGCACTTTAATAATCTTAACCAGTATTTAATTATTAATTCATCGGCTTTCTGCTATTTCTTTTTAAGAAATTTATTGAATTAATGGCAAAGTATATATATTCATCATTAATAAATTAATGAAAATCCGCTATAGAAATAATAGTATATATGCAAAAAAGATTTTAAATTAATCTATTATCTATCAATTTTTATCTAATAATATTAGCCTTAGTGGCTCAGCCGGTAGAGCGATGCCTTGGTAAGGCATAGGTCGGGGGTTCGAATCCCCCCTAAGGCTTAACTATGATTTGTTTTATACTGATTTTAGCAATATTTTAAATTTTTAACCGTTGTTCATGATATTAATTATTTATTAATATATGAAAATTAAGCTTATCAAATTGAACCTAATATAATTATTCGATAAACAGTTTAATTAATAATTAAAGTAGAATACTGCTTTGATTAGAGAATTAATAATCAAATGCTTGATTTGGTGATATTAAATGGAAAAGAAGATAGCTCAAATTTCTGATATTCATTTTGGTGAGAAATATTTTTCTCAACAATTAAAAGATAACTTACTTAATCAGCTTAAAGAAGAAAATCCTGATATAATTATTGTTTCTGGAGATTTAACTACTAACGGATACCTCCCTGAATATGAAAAAGCAAGTGAATTTGTGGAGGAATTAAAATCCATCACAGAAACTTACACGATCCCCGGTAATCACGATGCTCGAAATGTAGGATTAATCCATTTTGAAAGATTAATAGGACCTAGAAAATTTATTCATGTTGATAAATCTGGTGGATTTGCTATTGTTGGATTAGATTCATCTGAACCAGATATTAATGATGGACAGATAGGGCTAGATCAGATGAACTGGTTTAGAGAACAGATGGAAAAATTACCATCTGATTTATGTAAAATTGTCACGTTTCATCACCATCTTCTTCCTATTCCACAAACCGGGCGTGAAAGAAATATTCTTTTAGATTCGGGAGATTTGTTGAGGTTATTAACTGAATGTGGTGTGGATTTTGTACTTAATGGACATAAACATGTTCCTAATGTATGGATGATTGAAAAGATGGTCACACTTAATTCTGGAACTGCCACAACACGAATACTCAGAGGATATACATTCCCTTCACACAACCAGCTAATTATAAGAGATAATGATATTCAAGTCAACCTTATAAATACCGAAACTGGATCTAAACGAGAAATGGCAAATTATTCAGTTCGAGTTGAAGGAGAAGAGTATGTAATTTGTTCTTACAAACATTTTATTAAATAATGGTTGACCTGTTTATTCCTAATGCAATATTCTATGATAATAGTTTATTATTTACAAATCTTTATCTAAACACAATATTTTTGTTCTCAAATGAGGAATATAAATATGCCATTAGCGAATATTATTATAGAATCATTTTAATTAAAATTATATATCCATTAAAAATTATTTTAAACAATTTATCAATAAAATTGTTATCAGAAATTAAAAATCGCCGAAAAATTAGATTTTTTAAAGCGTTAAATCATTTTAAAACTAAAAAAGCACATTAACATAATAAATTTGTGATAAAATGTCCAAGGTATTTGATATAGTTATGGCTGGAGTTATATCTGGAATTGTGGCCTACACTACAACACAACTAGGAGTAGGGGGAACTGTGATAGGTGCTGTGTTAGGATCTATTCTCTATCAAATGATGTCGCATTTTTTAAAAGAACCTTTAGGAAAGTTTCAGACCCAAAAAATTGAATCTGGAATGGTTTATCTTTTGCCGCTCTTGTTGATTGTAGGTATAGAAATAATATATTTGATGGTTCCTATTCATTCGAAATCCGAACAAATTTTTTATTTTTTGGAGGGAGCTACTGATTGGAACCTATTCCGATTTATAGGTATTGGTCTAATAGTAATGGGAATATACCCCATTTTACAGTCAGAATTTATTAAAAAACAATATGGATATCTTTTATCTGCATTGGGAATAGTAGTATTATTGAGAGGATTTCTTGATTGGGATTCTCCATTGATATCCCTTTATTCAAAGATATACGTTCAATTTGACTCATTTATTTCGTTAATGTTAATATTTGTACTTTCTTATGTCATTATTTCGATATTAAATGAGGCTCTTACTTTAATAAGAAGAAATAATGCTAAAGATACAAATTATGAAAAAAGTGAGAATAAAAATCAGGATATTGATGAAGAATAATTAATATAATTAACGATTAAAATATTTATATTATTTTAAAGAATATTTATTGATTAAATCAGATTAAAATAAATTCGGGGATATAATGGTTAAGGCTACTAAAAATACGACTCTTAAATCTATATTGGATATTATACTCTATGAAAATCCTGCAACTCAAGATGAAATCGCTGAAAAGTTAGGAATAACTCGCAGATATGTAACCAAACTTCTTCAACCAATGGTGAAAAAAGGAGTAGTTAGAAGGGCATACATACTTGACCTTCAAAAATTCAATGAATTTTCCGAAATGTTTGATGAAGAACGTACTTCTAGAGAGTATGCTGGAAGTTTTCTTATTAAAGACATGTTAAAGAACATGGCAAAGCATGTTTGTCATCAGCTAGAAAAATCTTACCATTCTTTTTCTAATTACAGTTTAGAAATGGCCAATGAAGCACTTAAAATGGATTATACTACTAATAACATGCATGAAAAAGTCAGATCTTCGGTGGATACTGCAATTTCAATAAACCCCTATTCTGAATTCAGTAAAACTGTGGTATTCGGCGAAATAGCTTATGATTTAGAAAGAATTGGTGACCATTCTGGTATTATAGCTAATTTCACCATTAAAGAATCATACGAAGCAGACCCTGAAATGCTGAAATATCTGGAAGAAATGTATCAAACATCTCGAAGGATGATTAAATGGTCTATGGATGCGTTTATTAATGAAAAACTTGATTTAAAAAATGATGTAATGGATTATGAGGAAAAATTACATTCTTTACAAAAAAAAGCATTAAATTGTATTGCTACTCAGATGGCAGAAATCCCTTTTGAGGATAAAGACCGTTCAACATATTATATTTCTTTATCTCGAGTTGTTAAGGCGTTTGAGCGAATTGGTGATATATCCATTGAAATAACTGATACTGCAGTTGAATATTATCATAATATTCCAAGAACCACCACGCCTGAAAGATTTAGAAAAAATAGGGCCCACAAGTTATGATTAATATTAGTTCTCATTTAAGTGACAAAATTAATAAAAATATGAAATAGAGAATATATTTTTTTTTTTTTTTTATTCATATATTCTTTAATTTTTTCTCTTCCCAGTTTGATTCAAAAAATTTGTTTTTGGATAATTACCACTTGCTAATACTTCAATTCCCAAAATATGGTAACCCAGTAAAACCTCTATTTCCGGGGGTTAGAAATCAAGTTTATAATAAAAAGAGTTAAATTAACCAGGGCATAAATAAATATATGAGTATAAAATGATTTAAGCTATTTTACTCTTTTTATATTCTTCTTCCACAAAATCCCTAGCTTTTTTCAACTAATTAACAATCAATATTATTCAAAAAAATATTAATAATATTCATATACTGATTAGTTAAAATTTTATAAAATATTAGTATAAAAAATAAAATTAAGAACTTATTTTAATGTGAATTAACATTAATTAAAATTCAGCTTCTTTACCATCATAATAAATCTCTTCCATTTCAAATAATTTTCTAAATGGTGATTCTCGGCTAATTTCCTCATGAACATGAGCCATAATGCCCGGAAGTCGCCCTATCATAAACAAACCACTTCCTAATCTCCAATCAAAACCAAGATCTGATAAAATTCCCGCATTAGCACCATCTATATTCATTTTAATTCCTTTATATTCAAATAAGAGATTTTCCATGGCCAAAACGAGTTTACTGTGACTCTTCAAGCACCCATTTTCTCGGGCCAATTTCATAAGATTAATGGCCCTGGGGTCTTGATTATGATACCTGTGGCCAAATCCGGGAACTTTTTCCTTTTTTTCCATAAAATCTTTTATCAAGTTTTCTGCTATATCATCAATATTTTCATGATAATCAAATACTTTTATTCCTTTTTGTAGTACATTCATGGAGTTTTCAATGGCTCCCGCGTGATTTTTTCCAAATGCCAGTAATCCTCCAGCCATACATGCATGCATGGGCGATCCTGCAGAAGCCATCAATCTCGCTGATTGGGTGCTGGGTGGTGTTATGCCATGATCACAGAAGGATACCAACACGGCTTCCATCATTTTTGCTTCATTCTTGGAAGGGATATTTCCTTTAATCAGTAAGTAAACCATTTCTGAAAAAGATATATTTCCCATTAAATCTTCCTGCAAATATCCGCGAGTAGTTAATCTGTTTGGTTCTACTTTTGTTATAGACGTCCTCCATTTCAAGCTACTGGGTTTGAATATATTTTTCATTACTTCCTCAGTTATCATAATAAAATCAATTATCATTTGATTATTTAAATTTAATGCTTTTAGAGCAGTATAGTTCCTATTTTGCATACCAATATTCTTTTTTATCTCTTAAAATCTGTTTTTTAGATATTTTGTTCACTAAATGTGATTATTTGTACACCAAATAGTAACATTTAAATAGTCTCTTGATAATGTTAAGGTTGAGGTGATAAAATATGGACACCAAAATTATCATAGGAATAGTAGTAGCAGTAATCATAATAGTTGGCGCTGCTTTAGCGCTTAGTGGCGGAAGCCAGGAATCAAAAATCGATATTGTTGGATCAACGTCTGTTCAGCCAGTAGCTGAAAAATTAGCTGAAGAATACACAAAATCACACCCGAATGTTAAAATAAATGTTCAGGGCGGAGGTTCCAGTGTGGGTATAACGAGTACTCAACAGGGCACTGCAGATATTGGTACCAGTTCTAAAGATTTAAAAGATGACGAAAAGAAAGGTATAACTGAATACTTGATTGGAAAAGATGGTATTGTAATATCCGTAAATATTGAAAATAAAGTAAGTGATTTAAGCCCAGACCAAGTGAAAGATATTTTCAGCGGGAAAATCACCAACTGGAAAGAAGTTGGCGGATCTGATGCTGAAATAAATGTAATAACTCGAGAAGACGGCTCAGGAACCAGAAGTGCATTTGAAGAAATTATCATGGGTAAAGAGACTAAGATTAAAAGTGATGCTATTATTCAAAGTTCCACTGAAGCTGTTAAACAAGCTGTTAAACAAGATCCTAACGCAATAGGTTTCATATCATTAGCAAACTTGGATGAAACTGTCAAAGCTTTAAAGATCGATGGTGTTGAACCTTCAGAACCTACAGTTTCGGATGGGACTTATAAAGTACAAAGACCTTTCCTTTTCCTAGTAAAAGGCGATGCTCAAGGCACAGTTAAAGAATTCATTGACTGGGTTCTAAGTCCAGAGGGACAAGAAATTGTAAAATCTGAAAAGATTGTACCTGCCAAATAAATAATGAGCTATTGTGGATTACCACAATTCTCATTTATTAATTTTTAATGAAATTAATATAGACTTAATTATTACTTGAATTTTATTTCAAATTAACACTCATTTTCATCACATAATATTACACAATACTACAATCACGGTATTATTTAAATATAGAGAAATACAATTATTTCACAAATTAATTAATTAAATTAATTAATATTCTGGAATTATTTCTCAAGGTGATGGAATGGATTCAAAACTCAAAATTGGAATAATCATTATTATAATTATCATTGGCGCTTATCTGATCTTTAAACCAGGAGTTCAATATGATCGAATAGAAATTGCTGGATCTACTTCTGTCCAACCAGTTGCGGAGAAGCTAGCTGAAAAATACATGGAAAAAAATCATAACGTTAAGATAAATGTTCAAGGGGGAGGGTCAGGTATGGGTATTAGAACCACAAAACAAGGAATTGTAGATATTGGAACCATCTCCAAATCTTTAAAACCTGAAGAAAAAGATAGACTCCAAGAATATGTTATTGGTAACGATGGTATTGTAATAGCTGTAAATACACAAAATAATATTTCTGGTCTTAATGACCAACAGCTAAAAGATATTTTCAGCGGCAAAATTACTAACTGGAAAGAAGTTGGAGGGTATGATTCTAAAATTCATGTAGTGGTAAGAGAATCTGGATCCGGAACTTTGAGCTCTTTTGAGTCTCTGGTAATGAATAAAACCAAAATTCGTTCTGATGCAATTGTTCAAGGATCCACTGAGGGCGTTAAACAAACTGTTAAACAAGACCCCTATGCTATAGGTTTTGTATCTTTATCTCACATGAGCTCTGATGTAAAGATTCTGGAAATTAATGAAATAACTCCTTCTGAAACCACTATCTCTGATGGTTCATACAGCTTAAAAGTCCCATTTGAATTTTTAACCATGGGTGATGCTCAAGGAGTTACTAAACTATTTATTGAATGGGTACTTGGTCCAGAAGGCCAAGCTATTATGCGAAGCGAAAATGTAGTTCCAGCTATCGGAAATGTTTCCGATGATGCTTAATTGAATATAATTTGGATATACTATCAAATTATATTAATATATAACAAAATTATGATTAAATTACAATGACAAAATATTACTAACTAATTTGGGGTGCTTTATGAATAAAAAACTTGGAGAATACTTAATAGAGAAAGGTTTATTTATTACAGCAATATTCTCTATAATAATAATTCTGCTGATTTTTGCTTTTGTATTCCGGGAAGGTTTACCGATATTTCAGGATTTCGGAGTTTTAAATTTTATATTTGGTATGGAATGGGCTCCTTCGGATGGACAATTTGGCGTTTTTACAATGATTATAGGGTCTTTGTGCATAACTTTGCTGGCTTTAATCATGGCAGTACCTCTTTCTTTACTTTGTGCAATTTTCATGGCGGAAATAGCACCTTCTGGGATGAGAAAAATTTTAAAACCAGTTATTGAAACTTTAGCAGGAATTCCTTCTGTTGTTTACGGTTTTTTTGGTTTAATAGTTATGGTACCTTTAATAAGAGTTCAATTTGGTGGAACTGGTTTCAGTATGTTATCGGCATCTATAATATTAACTGTAATGATTTTACCAACAATAATTAGTGTTTCAGAAGATGCTCTGCGTTCAATTCCTCATGAATACAAGGAAGCATCATTAGCATTGGGAGCAACTCAATGGCAGACAATAAAAAATGTAATATTTCCAGCTTCAGTTCCAGGAATAATTACTGCCATTATTTTGGGTATGGGCCGAGCCGTTGGTGAAACATTGGCTGTTATTATGGTAGCAGGTAATGTAACCCAAATACCTCAGTCCATAATGGATCCTGTAAGAGCATTAACTTCTAATATTGCTTTAGAAATGGGTTATGCTACTGGTTTGCATTATAATGCACTTTTTGGAACCGCGGTGGTTCTTTTTATAATGATAATGGTGTTGTTGGTAATAGCCAACTACTATCACTACAAGAAAAAAGTGGTTATTGGGGGAGGATATTTATGAAATATCCTATTTTAATTTATATTACCAAATACCAATCCTTTAAAAATCATTTACAAATAAAAGATTTAAGATTAGTAAATTTAAATAAATTTAATCCTCTAAAAGGAAGGATGAATCAACATGTCATTTAAAATAATTTCCCCTAAAAACGCTCAAAGAATCATGAAATCTGTTTTTTGGGCATCAGGAATAATCACGGTGATTATTTTAATTATTATAATAGGATATATTATCCTTAAAGGAATACCTGCAATAAATTTAGAATTCTTACTTACTAATCCTTCAGATTCTGGAAGATCAGGTGGAATAGCCCCAATGATTGTTTCCAGTTTATATGTAACTCTAGTGGCAGGTATTGTAGCAGCACCTCTTGGGGTGGGCGCAGCAGTATATCTTTCCGAATACGCAAGTGAAAACCGGATTGTTAAATTCATAAGATTTGGGACAGAAACACTGGCTTCTATACCTTCTATTGTATTTGGCTTATTTGGACTATCATTTTTCGTAATATTTTTGGGAATGGGGTGGTCTTTACTTTCAGGAGGATTGGTACTTGCATTAATGGCACTTCCAACTATTTTTCAAGTGGCTGAAGTCTCCATTGAGGCAGTACCCAGATCTTATCGTGAAGGAAGTTTAGCTTTGGGCTCTACTAAATGGGAAACCGTTTATCGAGTAGTTCTACCAGCTGCAATTCCCGGAATAACTACTGGAATTATTTTAGGAATGGCCCGAGCAATTTCTGAAGCTGCAGCTATTCTTTTTGTAGTAGGTTCAGCTTTGAGCATGCCCATATCCATATTTGATCCGGGAAGGCCTCTACCCCTTCACCTTTATGTGCTGGCCACAGAAGGAATTTCCATGGATAATGCATATGGAACTGCAGCAGTTCTGGTAATTTTGCTACTTATAATAACCGTGTTAACCAATACCCTGGTTGAAAAATACCAGAAGAAGATGATGGGGCGATAGAATATGAACAGAATCGAAGTTGAAAATTTGAATGGCTATTTTGATGAAGCACACATCTTGAAAGATATTAACATTAAGATTCCAAAAAACTCGGTAACGGCACTTATAGGGCCTTCAGGCTGTGGTAAATCCACTTTTATAAGGACACTAAACCGTATGAATGATCTTATTTCTGGATTTAGGCATGATGGTGCGGTTTATTTGGATGGTGAGGATATATATGATCCCAAAATTGATGTGGTTGATCTTCGTAAAAGGATAGGAATGGTTTTTCAAAAACCAAACCCTTTTCCTAAATCCATATTTGATAATGTTGCTTATGGTTTAAAAGTACATGGAATCACCGATAAAGACATAATAAAAGAAAGAGTCGAAGAAAGTTTAAAAGCAGCAGCATTATGGGACGAAGTCAAAGAAAAGCTAGATAAATCGGCTATGGGTCTTTCAGGAGGCCAACAGCAGAGATTATGTATTGCAAGAACAATCGCTATAGAACCTGAAGTTATATTAATGGATGAACCATGTTCTGCATTGGATCCTATATCCACCACTAAAATAGAAGACCTTATCCATAAGCTAAAAAACGATTATACTATCATAATTGTTACTCACAATATGCAACAAGCTACTAGAGTTTCTAAGCACACATCATTTTTCCTTCATGGAGAAATTGTAGAAAGCAATCTAACTGAAAGACTGTTTTTGGAACCCGAGGATAAAAGAACTGAAGACTATATTACTGGCAGATTTGGTTAAGTAATAGGACATGGGCATAAATAAAAATTAACATGCCAAAATTGATGGTGAGATAATGTTTGGTGTTATTTTAGAAAATAAGATGTCTGCACTTAATAAAGAATTGATTGAGTATGGTGATATTACTGTGGAACGTGTGGATGCATCCGTTGCCAGTTTTTTAGATGAAGATTTAGTTAAGGCTAGGGAAATCATTGAATCTACTACAAATGCCAATGAAAAAAGTCATAGTATAGAACATGGATGTCTTAAAATATTAGGATTACATCAACCAGTGGCTAAAGATCTTAGAATGGGTGCAGCTATACTTAGAACATCTATTGAACTAGAAAGAATCAATATATTGTCCGCTTACATTGCAAGATATGCCATTGACACAAATCAAAATGGAACCAACCATTATAAACCTCCTCATATTAGGTTTATGTCAGAAACAGTTCAAAATATGATGAAAGATGGGGTGGGTTCATTAGTATCTCAAGATATTCAACTTCTTAAAAGATCCACCAAAAATTATGCTACTTTGCAGGATTTTTATAATCAAATGTTTGCCCAGTATGATACTGAGGCGTCCACTGCTCATATAGTCTTGGTGGGCAGAAATCTTCTTAGTATGGGACACCATGTAATGGGAATGGCTGATAGAATTGCTTATATGATCGTTGGGAAGAGAGTAATGCACCATAAAGTTTTTTATAATGTTTTAATGCGATAATTCGAGGAGATTAAAAATGTGGCTGCCCACAGATCAACCTAAAATTATGAAATATGGAAATCTGGAAAGGTCCCATTTACCAGAATTTGGATATATAAAAGTATTAAATCCCGAAAATGAAGCCGTAATTTTTATTAAAGAATATTTGATTGTGGGGTCATGGTGTATGGATGTAAACTCGTTAGAAGAATATTGTGAAAATAATGCTATGAAACGCATTGATATTCTTCATGATTCAAAATTAGAGATTTATAAAACTGATATTAGTTTGTTTGAAACTTTAATAGGATTAAACGAGGAATGTAAGCTTCCATTACCTATAAATATAGATATTATGTTAAATGAAAAAGTTTCTGATATTTCATCTAGAAATGATCTTTTACAAAAATACAGAATAAGAATACCGTCAGAAAAAGATGTGGAAAGTTTGTTAGATAGTTACAAATCTTAATATTTATAGGGGAGTGTTATGATGGATAAAAGATATCCGCGGATATTATTCCGTAAAAGACTTAAAGATTTGAGAAAAGAAATGGAAGACATAGGACAAAAGACTATTCAGGTACATAAAAATGCTGCAGAGGTATTTATTGAATACGATGAAGAAATGGCTAAAAAAGTCGTAGCTGATAGTAAAAAAGTAGATGCTATGGTTTTCAATCTGGAAAGAAAATGTATTAGTATTATTGCTGCTGAGCAACCAGTGGCTCGTGATTTAAGGTTCATTGAAGCTTGTATTAAAGTTGGGAGCCACCTAAAAAGAATAGCATATCTTGCTGCTAATATTACTGATGCATCTAAAAATATTAAAGACGAAAAAATTCCTAAAAAACCCATGGAAGACCTTAAACATATGGCAGATCTAGTCCAAATGATGTTAAGCAAAGGGATTTATGCGTTCTTGGATCAGAATATGGATATGTCCAGAGAACTTCGTCATGACGATGATAAGGTGGATGACTTATTTGATCAATCCTTGGAACATATTACGGGCAGTATGTTCAATGATAAGGATGCTATCACTTATTTGGTCAATTTACTTTTTGTGGCCAGATTCTTGGAAAGAATTGCTGATAGAGCAGTCAGTATTGGGGATAGAACCATATTTATGATCACTTGTGAAAAACCTTAATTAATGGATTTAATCATCTGAATTAAATTCATAATATTTTTTTTAATTATATTTTGTGGAATGAATTGATTTTTCTATTTTTTTAACAAAATTAACTTATTTTAGCTTTTAAACTCATTATATTTTCATTGAGGTGATGCTTTTGAATTTCTATGTTTTTGCACTTTTAACTGCATTTTTCTTTGGTTTAGCACCTATATTTGGTAAGTTAGGGATCGAAGGTGTTAATCCTGCAATTGCATTATGCATAAGAAGTTTTGTTATTAGCGGAATCATGTTAATCTGGCTAATTTTAAATAACGATATAAATCTTGTAGCAGATATCACAACTTCGGGATGGATATTTATTGCTTTAGAGGGAATATGTGCTGCTTTAATTGGCCAATTATGTTATTATTATGCTCTTAAATCTGGTGATGCATCTGTGGTTGTTCCATTGATTGCGTCGTTTCCATTATTTACATTTATAATTGCTACAATTTTTTTAGGAGATAAAATATCTATTACTAAAGTTAGTGGAATACTATTTACTTTGGTAGGAATAATTTTATTAAGAATTTAAATAAAAAATAAGAGAAAAAAAATTGTTTTTTCAATATAAATAGTTATATGGGTATCAAATTGGCCTAATCTCTTAAAATAGCGGTAGCATGTCTCCCTGCCCAGCATTGAATACAAACCCCTATTGGCAAACCCGCTGTATGAGTGTCAGCAGTTAATATTTTAACATCAAGAGCAGTGGTTTTTCCACCCAGCCCCATTGGACCAATTCCAGATTGATTTATTTCTTTTAGTATTTCTTCTTCTATTTGACTAATTTTAGCATCAGAATTTCTTTTCCCAACAGGACTAATCAATGATTTTTTTGCTAGTTTCATGGCTAAATCTGAAGACCCTCCTATCCCTACACCTACAATTATGGGAGGGCAAGGTTTTCCTTGAGCAGTTATAACCGTTTCTACTACAAAATCTTTAACTCCTTTAACACCTTCTCCTGGAAGGGCCATCTTAAGAGCATTGTTGTTTTCAGATCCAAACCCTTTAGGTAAAATTGTAATTTCCAGATAATCCTCATCAATAAGTTCAACATCTATCTGAGGAATCCCATTTCCAATGTTGTTTCCGGTATTTTCACGGGTAAATGGATTTACTACATTAGGCCTTAACGGAACAGTTTGAGTAGCTTTTTCAACCCCTGTACGTATTCCTTGATATAGGTTTTCCACATTGACATTACCTATTTTCACAAATATTATGGGTAGGCCAGTATCTTGACAGAGAGGAACGTTCATTTTTTCAGCAGCATCAATATTATCAATTATGGCTTTAAGATTTAGGATACCTAATTCACTATCCTCTGTTTTATAGGCATCTTGGAGTGCAGATTTAACATCATTTGGTAACTTGATAACTGCTTCCTGGTAGAGATTGCAAACAGCATCTTCTATTCTTTTTTGAGTAATCATGAAAAAACCTCTAATACATTTTTTTTGAAAAATTCACTATATGAATAACTTTTTAATAATAATTTATTTTCTATATATTATAGAAAAATAATTTTTGAAATCTATTATATAATTTTATTAATTGGTTAATAGATATTTATCCCAATTTTAAATAAAAAAAATATTTAATATAACTATGAAATTAATTAATTTAAATAAAAAATAAGAAATAATAAGAACAATTACAAATGGTCTTAATATTTCATTATATTTTTCAGTCTTTCTAACTCTTTGGCGATTTTTTCCTGCTTTCCATAAATTAATTCTTCAGAGTCAGTTATAAGAGCAGCGGTTGGACAACTAAGAACACATAATGGTGCTTCTTCATCAATACAAAGATTGCATTTATTTGCCAAACCTTTTTCATCCATATTTATAGCACCAATTGGACAGGCATCTCTACAAAGACCACAACCGATACATTTTTCTTCCTGGATCAATATGGCCCCGTCAATCTCATAAATAGCATCTTCTGGGCAAATATTCAAGCAAGGAGCTTTTTCAGGAGTACAATGCATACAAAATACTGGGACACCACTTATAACCCTAATAGCATTTTTAGGGCAGTTTCTTTCACATTTCATGCACTCATTACATAGTTCTGGTTTTGAAATTAATTCTTTCATTCCAGACCTCCTATTTGAAAGCTCCTTTGGCTTTGTTTTTGGCAGTTAAAATATTGATAAGGTCAGAACCTTTTTTAGGTTTTTTACCAACACCTGAAAGCTTTGAAATATGTTTAGTTTGCTTTTCAAGTTTTAATTTTTCGGTATCGACCATAGCAATAGCTCTTTTAGAGCAGGCCTTAATACAAGATGGTGTATCGAGGTCAGGACATTGATGACATTTTTGTGCTTTTCGATCATGTATAGCCATAGCTCCAAATGGACATACTATCATGCACAGTCCACATCCAATGCACTTTTCAGTTAAAATTTCTTTTTCTTCGATTGCCTCAGTAGGACAAATTGTTTTACAGGGGGCATCTTCACATTGTTGGCATATTATGGGATAATATGATCCCTCCACTTCCCTAATCATAATTCGGGATGTTCCGTGGAGCCTGGAACAAGCTTCTTCGCAGTCTAAACAGCCGTCACATAATTCTGACTGAATCATTATTTTATCCAAATTCGAATCCCCCTATATTCTAAGCTCAGCACATACATTATCTATGTATTCCTGAATCTTATCTTTTTCCTCATCTGCCAAGTGTTTGAATCTTTTTTGCGCGTTTAAATATTCTGTAACTGGTTTTCGTTGGGCTGGGCGATAAGTAACTTTGAATTCACCATCAACAATCTCATATAAAATCCAAGATCCTGTTTCAACAGCTAATCTACCTAAATCTATTGTTTTAGATGTATTAAATCCCCAACCAGTAGTACATGGCTGATTAAGGTGGATATATGATGGTCCATCAGTTTCAGCAGCTTTTTTAACTTTCTTCATAAAATCTTCTGGATATGAAATGGAAGCGGTAGCTACATATGGTACTCCATGAGCAGCCATTATTAGTGGAACATTTTTCTTTGGTTTGTCTTCACCAAAACTTTCTTTACCATGTGGTGAAGTAGTGGTAGAAGCACCGTAAGGTGTAGAACCACTTCTCTGTATACCTGTGTTCATGTAAGCTTCGTTATCGTAACAAATGTAAATTAGGTTATGGCCTCTTTCCATTGCTCCAGATAAAGATTGCATACCAATATCTGCAGTTCCACCGTCTCCAGCAAATACAACTACATTTACATCTTCTTTTCCTTGAGTTTTCAAAGCTCTTTCTACTCCTGAAGCTACAGATGCAGCGTTTTCAAAGGCAACATGTATCCATGGAATCTCCCATGCGGTTTCAGGATAAGGTGTAGTTATTACCTCTAAACAACCTGTAGCAGATACTGCGACGGTATTTCTACCAAGTACCTTAAGTGCTAACCTAACACCTATTGTAGCACCGCACCCTGCACAACCACGGTGACCCGGGGCGAGTAATTCTTCTTCAGGTATTTTCATTTAGACTCCCTCCTTTAATCCGATCCAAGTAATATCTTGGGTAGGGTTTTTAGTCTTATTTACAATGTCTTTAAGGTGGGTTGGAGTTATGTCTCTTCCTCCTAGGCCTACAATAAATCCGTAAATATCTACATCTCTAATTTTGGATTTGATGTCTGTGTATAAAGCGCCACCTATTCCGAAAGTAATGTTTTTATCTAGAACAGCGACTTTATCGGCGTTTTTAATGGCGTTGTAAATATCTTCTTTTGGAAATGGTCGGTAAGTTCTAATTTTTAACATACCTACTTTTTCTCCATTTGATCTTAAATCATCTACAACATCTCGAATGGTACTGCAGAGTGACCCCATGGTGATTAATATAATTTCAGCATCTTCACAATAATATTCTTCCACAGAACCATATTCTCTACCAAATATTTCTGCAAACTCATTGTTAACTCGTTTGATAACTTTCATGGATCTTTTCATAGCTAATTCCATTTCGTATCGTGCTTCCATATAATATCCTGGATCCGCCAGAGTACCTATGGACATAGGACGTTCTGGATCAAGATACAAGTGTTCTGGAACATAATTTGGTAAAAAATTATCCACGTCCTCATGGGATGGTATATCTACTGGTTCTACAGTATGAGTGAGTATAAAACCATCTAAACATACCATACTTGGCAAATGAACATCTTTATCTTCTGAAATTTTATATGAACGTATTATTGAGTCTAAGGCTTCTTGTCCATTTTCCACATAAATTTGAAGCCATCCTGCATCTCTTTCTGATATTGAATCCTGATGATCATTCCATATGCTTAGTGGGGCTGCAAGAGCTCGGTTAGCATTGGCCATGACAATAGGAGTTCTAAGGCCTGCTGCTGCAAAAAGAATTTCATGCATTAGGGCCATTCCTTGGGATGAAGTGGCAGTGAATACTCTAACTCCAGCTCCAGATGCACCTACTGCTGCACTCATTGAACTATGCTCGGATTCTACTTTTATATATTCTGAATCTATTTCCCCATCAGCCACGAACTGGGCCAAATATTCAGATATAGAGGTTTGTGGAGTAATGGGGTAAACAGGAATGACCTGGGGTCTTGAAAGACGTACGGCCTCTGCTATTGCTTTATTGGCTGAAATTACTTTAAGTACCATTTTAAATTCGCTCCTTTTAGTATAACTTTGGATAACTACTTTTAATAGTTATAGCTAAAAATAGCTTTATTATACTTTTTATCATTCTCTCTCCATTTTTATGGCGGCTACAGGGCATTCTTCGGCGCATATACCGCAACCTTTACAATAATCGTAATCAATATCGTGTTCTTTATTTATACAACCCTCAGGACAGAAAAGAATACAGTTGTCACAATCTATACATTTTTCTTTATCGAGTATGGGCTTAAAAGTCCTCCAACTTCCTGTCTTATTATTCCGGGTACTACCTGGTTTTTTGACAGTTCCTCCGATGGATTCCATGGTAAATCACCTTTAAAACTAATATTTTTATTTTTAAAATTTAATTATTAAATTAATTTGACTTTATTCTTTATTTAACATGTTCGTAAGCTGTTTTAGCAGCATCAGCATTCTTTTCTCCTATTTTACCAGGAAAAGTTTCTTTAATAATTTTTATAATAGAATCAAGGCTTACTTGGCCTGTTGCTCCTGCAAATGCACCGAGCATTACTGTGTTTACTATTGGTAAACCTAATTTATCTAGTGCAATTCCGGTAGCATCGATTGTATGGGTTTTAGATCCTTTATGTATAGGTGCTTCACCTTGTGTATTTATTAGTACCATACCTTGGCTTTCAAGACCTGAAAATACATCTACTACATCTAGAAGTCCTTCATCAAGTACTACAACGTAATCAGGTTTATAAACTTGGTATCGTCGTCTAATTGCTTTATCATTTATTCTAGTGAATGCCATGACTGGGGCGCCTCTTCGTTCTACGCCAAAAAAGGGAAATGCTTGTGAATACTTTCCATCTTCGAAAGCAGCCTTTGCTAAAATCTCTGCCGCTGTAACAGCGCCTTGACCACCGCGTCCGTGAAAGCGAATTTCGATCATAATTTACCTCCATTCCTCATAGTTAATCATTATAAATTTTAATATATATACATGATGGTCATCTGAAAATAAGCATAATATTATGCATATGAATTAAAAAATCATTAATATAAATTGACGAATATACTTAATAATTAATCACTCAAAACAGAGGATAATCACAATGGAAGTTCTCATAATAACTGGAAATTTGGCAGAAAAACTAGTTAAAAAATTTTCAATTAGTTCAGTGCACAATGTTAAGGTCCATGTTGTAAATACACCTATAGCTGCTTTTTTAACACCTAAAAAAATATCTAGAGAAATTAAAGAAATGGGGTCATTGGGATTGTTGAATCTGGATGAAATTGATATGATTATTATACCTGGATTAATTAGAAAAGATGCTACTATTATTAAAGAAGAAACCGGAATTCCAACATATAAAGGACCCACAGATGCTGCTGATTTAAAAATAGTATTGGATGCTTTGGATAAACTTAATCTTTCTCCAAAGACTTCTGCAGATAAACTTATTGAAAAACAACAGCGTGAAAAAGCTTTAGAGTTTATAGAAGATTTTGAAAATGACCAAAATCAGATAAAAAAACTTCTCAAAAAACCCAACAATATTCTTGTAGGTAAATTACCGGTTGGTGAAGATTTCCCCATGAGAGTATTGGCGGAAATTGCGAATGCTCCCATTATAACCATGGAAGAACTTATTTACAAAGCAGAATACTTTATAAAAAACGGAGCAGATATGCTGGACATTGGAATGGTGGCGGGCGAAAACATGTCCCATAAAATTCCAGAGATGGTTTATTCTATTAAAAAGGTATCTGGTGATGTCCCTATCAGTATTGATACATTAAATCCTCTTGAAATTGAAGCTGCGGTAAATGCAGGAGTGGATATGGTTTTAAGTTTAGATCATGGAAACTATCAAGAGGTAATGCCCATTTTGGAAGAAAAAAAAATTCCAGCAGTTATACTTCCCACAGATTTCCATAATGGATGGGTTCCGCATACAATTGAGGAAAGAGTCAGTTCTCTTGAGGAACTTCGGAAAAAATGTAAAAAAATAGATTTAATTGCTGATTTAATTCTAGATCCAATTAACAGTACTAGTATTGTTGATTCTATAATAGCATGTCGTCAGTATCATAAAAAAAATCAGGAACCAATTTTTTTTGGCGTAGGTAATGTCACTGAACTATTAGACACGGACTCAGTAGGAGTCAATGCTCTTTTATCAGGTATTGCAATGGAATTAGGTACTAGTATTTTATTTACTCCAGAAGAAAGTGGTAAAACAGTAGGAAGTGTTTATGAACTCGCAGTATCATCTAAAATGATGTTTTTGGCCAAAAATAGAGGATCTATTCCTAAGGATCTGGGCATTAATCTATTAGTTTTAAAAGATAAACGAATTCCGGGTAATTTGAATCTTGACTTTGAGGTTCCAATTATTGAAGCAGAGGGCACTGAAAAATTTGTGAGAGATAAATCTGGAAGTTTTAAAATAATGGTTGTTAATGACCATATAATGGCGGTTCACTTTAATAATATGGAACCCGATATTGCAATCACTGGAAAATCAGCAAAAAAAATATATGAAGAGCTTTTAAAACAGAATTTGGTTAGTAGGATGGAACATGCGGCATATTTAGGAGCCGAACTTCAAAAGGCCGAAATTGCTCTTTTAACCAGAAAAGCTTATAATCAGGACTTTGAACTATTCAAAAAACCATTTTCCATTTAGTCTAATGTTTATTATTAAATTGATATAATTTTTTAACTGATTAAACAATATTTAATATCAATTATATTTTTTAAAATTAAAAATAATTATTTGTTATATAATTTTTCACATGAATTGGTTAACTTTTAGTAAATTGGAGAATTATCACCATGAAAACATGTACCAAATGTGGCGTCAATGAAGTTATTATTGAAAAGAAACATTCCGGGCAACGTCTTTGCAAAGATTGTTTTATCCAAGGGACTCAACAAAAGGTTTTAAAAGATATACGTCATTATAAACTAATTGATAGAGGTGACAAAGTCATGGTTGCACTATCCGGGGGAAAAGATAGTGTAATGGTTTTGGATATATTAAATTCCCTTTATGAAAGAAATATTATTGATATGAGTACTGTGACTATTGATGAAGGAATAAAAGGCTACCGTGAAGATGGGGTTAAAATTGCTAAGACCCATGCCAAACGTTTAGGAATAGAACATACTGTAGTTAATTTCAAGGACAGTTTTGACACTACTCTTGATGATATAATGGCATCAAATTCTCAAAGAGGAGCATGTACTTACTGTGGTGTTTTTAGAAGATGGATATTAAATAGAGAAGCTAGAAAGATTGGTGCTTCTAAGATAGCCACGGGCCATAATCTTGATGATGAAACTCAAGCGATTTTAATGAATTACTTGGAGGGTAATATAGAGAATCTTACCCGAATTGGCCCTAAAACTATTTCTAGAAGCGAAATGTTTACAGTTAAAATAAAACCATTACGTGAAATTCCTGAAAGAGAAGTGGGCTTATATGTAATAGCCAGAGAACTGGAAGTACATTTGGCGGGTTGTCCTTATTCTAGTGATTCATTTAGGGGGGAGGTAGGTCAATTTATAAAACAATTATCTCGCAATCACCCCACAATAATGTATTCAACTTTAAGGGGATTTGATAAACTAAAACCTGTTATTAAACAAGAATTTGCCCGTGAATTTAATATGGGTGAATGTATCAGTTGTGGTGAACCTGCAGCACATGAAATGTGCAGGGCTTGTATTTTTTCTAATGAACTTGGTCAGAATAAAAAAAGTTTATAACTCACGGTAATTGTTAGATGAGGTGATTAAATGAAGTATACTCTTATTATTGGTGATGTAAAAGAATCTAAAGATATTAAAAAAGGAATTACCATTAATCATATTCTAGAAGAAATAGATTTACCTTTAGAAACAGTTGTTGTTAAAAAAAATGGTAAAATAGTTATTGAAGAGGAAGAAATATCTCATGGTGATGTTATAGAAATTATAAGGGTTATTTATGGCGGTTAATTGTTTTTTCACATTTTGAATTTGATTTAATTTTAAAATCTGTATATTAACCAATTATTATTTAAATATTTTAAAATTGATTAACGAAAAAGTATAATTGATAATTTAAAGGGATCAAATGAAAGTATACTATGAATGTGCGCCATGTTTCCTTAGACAGGCCAAGGAAGCATTGGATCTTGCATGCGATGATGAAGATTTAAAAATCGAAATTATGTCAGAAATTACTGTATTATTGGGTTCTAAATTTTATAAAGGGGCTGTTTCAAATGTTATTGGAACTAGCATTCACCGTCTTATAAAAGAAAAAACTGGCAACAATGATCCGTACTATGAAATAAAAAAAAAGGGTAATGAAATTGCCTGGAGTTTTCTTCCAAAAGTAATGGATTTATTAGATGGTAAGGACGATCTGGAGATTTTTGTTAAGGCGGCCATTGTTGGAAATTTAATAGATTTTGCAGCGCTTGGCGTAAATTTTGACCCATTAACTTTAATGATAGAAACATTTAAGTCACCACTCGCTATTAATCATGTTAAAAGACTGGAAAATGCTCTTAAATCTGTTAAAACAGTTCTTTATCTTGTAGATAATACTGGTGAAATAGTTTTTGATAAATTATTAATCAGCAAACTTATAGAATATGATGTGGAAGTTACAGTGGCTTTGAAGGAAAAGCCTATTCTTAATGATGCATGTATAAAAGATGCTTATCAAATCGGACTGGATCAAATAGCAAAATTGGTAACAACTGGCACTGATTCTGTTGGGGTTATTTATTCTCAAGTATCTCCTGAATTTAGGAGAATGATGGATGAATCTGAATTGATAATAGCAAAGGGCCTTGGTAATTATGAAGGCCTCAGTGAAATCAAATTCAATAAAAAACCAGTATTTTGTCTTTTGAATACAAAATGTGAACCAACTGCATTGGATATTGGGGTTAATAAAGGTTCAAATGTTATACTCCAATTAAAATAGATTTGTGATATATTTATGCTTGAAGCATTTTCACATTTCAAGACATAATGGTATAGAATATATATGTATAGAACTCACATATCTCCTCTCATGAAAAATTCTATTAAAATTGGGATTTTTATTTTTTTATTGATACTGTTGGTAGTTTTGGGCGGAATTATTTTGATTGGATCAGCAGATACTAATCAGCTTGACATTGTTAATAATAATTCTAATATCTCTACTGAATTTAAATGGTATGATAATTTAGATTCTGCAATATTGGAGGCTAAGAAGGTTAATAAACCAATTTTCGTATTTTTCTACGCTAACTGGTGTCCAGCATGTAAACAACTAGAATCCGATGCTCTGGGTAATAGCAATATTAAACAGAAATTGAGCCAAAATTATGTGGCAGTAAAAATAAATGGAGACCATAATCCTGAACTATCTTCTAAATACAGAATATACTCTATTCCTACATTAATTTTCATGAACTCTAATGGGGAGGAATATAAAAGGATAGAAGGTTATAAGTCACCAGATATACTTTTAAATGAATTATAAGTATCTATTTTAATTTAAGGAGATATTAGATGGAGTTTGTTCTCATAATTTCTTTTCTCGCTGGTGTCGTTTCGGTATTATCTCCATGTGTTTTACCAGTTATACCTGTGGTAGTTGGATATAACTTGGTGAAAAGAAGAAAAATTGAAATTTTATCATTTGTAATTGGCCTTTTTTCTATTTTTACAGCAACGATATTCCTTACTGTAATTTTCACGGCCGCTGTAAATTATTATCTTTATTATTTTAGAATAATGGCTGCAGTAGTGTTGTTATTATTAGGAATCATGACAATTGTCCATAAAAGTATTTTTAAATTATCTATATCTACTGATTCTAATCGAAGAGGGATAATAGGGTCTTTTGTGTGGGGATTGATTACTTCAGTGGCCTGGGCTCCGTGTTATGGTTCATATTTGATAACATTAATTGCTCTAAGTGTTTCCACGGGGAATACACTTTATAGTGGCTTGAATATTTTGCTCTACACTCTGGGTTTTTTGGTAAGCATATTTACTATGGGGTTAATTATTTCAAGTATAAACTTGGAGAAAATTGTTGGAAAAGCTGATTTAATTAGAAGAATATCTGGAATTTTAATATTTCTAGCTGGAATTTATATGTTTAGTTTGGTGTTACTCTAATCCGTTTTTATTAATTAAAGAGTTTTAATAGGTATAATAACTTTATGATGTGTACTACATTTATTTAAAATTAAAACGGTAATATTTTATTATGGGGGTGTTGTTATGAACGTGGGTTTTATAGGATTTGGTGAAGTTGCTTCTACACTTTCAAGCGGACTTTTAAGTAATGGGGTAAATGTATCAACTTGTCTTGAAGGCAGGAGTAAGCGTACCATATACATGGCAAAAAAAAGCGGTGTTAATATTTTGGATGATTTTGTCGAACTGGCCAGAACATCAGATATTTTAATATCTGCGGTAACTCCTTCCACTGCAGTTGCTGTTGCAAAAAAATTGGGTAAATATTCTAAAGGGATATATGTGGATATAAATAATGTTTCCCCTAGCACTGTCAATGAAGCACTGCTTCTGGTAGAAAACAAAAGAACAGTTGATGCAGCCATAATAGGTAGTGTGGAAAAAAATGGTTGTGATGTTCAAATTATTGCTTGTGGTGATGCAGCTAAAGATTTTAGTATATTAAATAATCATGGTTTGAATATAAAATTAATGGGTGCTGAAATAGGTCACTGCTCTCAAATCAAGATTATGAGGAGTTCATATACTAAGGGAGTTTCTGCTATTCTTTGGGAGACTATAAGTGGTGCTTATGAGATGGGAATTGATGAAGAAGTTCTAAAAATCATTGCTGAAACTGAAGGCCCTCAATTTGAAAAACTAGCTCATTCTCGTTTAATCAGCAGTTTTTTGCATTCCAAGAGGAGGTACGAAGAAATGGGGGAATTAAAAAAACTATTATCTGATAATAAAATGTTAAATGATATTATTATGGTTTCGGCGACTGAAAATAGATTTAAAGATATCTGTATGAAAAATAAGAAGATTCAAAAAGAAAATGATGAATATGGGCAATATGATTCTTATAAAGACATTTTCTATGCATTAAAAAATATTAAATAATTTAAATTATCTTTATTCTTAATGATACAAATAAATAATTTGCATTAGAAACAATAATGTATTCATTTATATTTCTTATTAAATTTCAATATAATTCTAAAGAAGGTGAGGTCTTGATAGACTTAGATGAAAATACTAAAGAGTGTAAACAAACCTTAGAGAAACTCATAGGTAAAAAAATCATTGATATTGATTTCAAATACTATGATGATGATTGTTGGAGAGTTTATATTGGTACTGATAAGGGAAAAATGGTCATGACTTTCTGTAAAAAATGGGGTTGCCCAGTAGTTGAACTAAGAAAAGATACATCTGAAAACATGGAAGACTATGAATAATAAAGATTATTTTATTAATTATCGATTATTTCTTAATAAATCGAGAATTCATTCTTCTACAGTTATTCTAATTCTAATTCCCCTTTCTTTCTCCAACACTTTTGCTTGCACTGGAATAAAATGAGAATCAATCAAAAGTCGAAGATAAGTTGCCATTTCTCCAGGTAATTTTAAAGGACTTTTAATCTTCTTTTCGTCGGTTCTAATTTCACAAGCTACCACACCATTTTGATCCACGTAAATACCTGCATTTAAACCTGATTTTAATTGTTCTACTTCAAAACTGCGAATACTCAAACCAGCATCAAAACTCATACATGGAGATTTACGGAGTTTAATCCCTTCTCTGAATTTTTTATGGGCTTCTGATGCACTCAAATTATGATCTTTTTTCTGAGAAACAAACCAAGCCCTTTCGATAACTTTATTCACAGTTTGATCAGGAGGAATTATGCTCTGTTTTTCGTAGGATTTTATAAGATTTAAAACTTCTTTTTTGCTTACTTCTTGTTCTAGAGCACTGATAGCTAGTCTGGTCAGCACAGGACCATAACCTGCTCTGCGGAAAGTAGCCCATACTTGGGCTTCTTCCCTATAAAATCTACCTTTAATAATGGCATTAATGGCATCTGCATTTAAATGAGCTATTCTCATTAATTTAGAACGTGAATAAGTATTCATTCTTTTTGTGATGGATTCTAAATCTCTTCTTCCAGGTATAGTTCCATTTTTAATTCCCTTTTTTAAAATGTTAATTGTGCTTTTTGGAAGTACATCTTTAACCTCTTCTGGAATTTTCATATCATTTTCTACAATCAATCGCCTTATTTCTCTTCCGGAAACCTTTCCCCCCATGGAAAGTTCTGGAATTATGTGGAAATTCATTTTCCTATGATATTTTTTATATAAAAATTCATTAACTGCAAACCAGCGAATTACATTACGGTTGGGTAAATGTCTAGGTATTCCACTGAATATTCCTTTTTTAGCAAATTTTTGGGCTTGTTTTATAATCAACGGAATGGAAACATCCGCCCCTGCAGCATCAACATAATCTACTGCTCCATCTTCTATCATCATAGCTATTCTTATTGGAACACTGTAGGCAAGTGTAAGGCGATGATGTAATCCTTCAATGGGCACTACTCGATCAGCACCTGCTTTAATGGCCATATCTTTTCTTGATTCATAATCTGCAAAAAATGGCGCGTGGTTAGCACTGTATTCTTTATTAAGATAAATTACCACTTCATCTCCAGTTTTTTCAGCTATTTTTCTTCCTTTTTGAATGAGTTTAACATGTCCATTATGGACGGGGTCAAAATCAGCACTTATCCCAATCATGATTAATTTCCTTGAATGATTCCAAATTTTCTTATTAGATTATTTATTCATTAATTATAATTCTGATAAAATTTTTATATTTTTGATTAAATCCAATTTTCCCAAATTTTTCTTCAGATAACGCTCTTCAAATTCAGAATCATAAAACAAATCCTTTTCCAAAGGTATCCACAAGCCCAATATTTTACAGGAAGGATTAATATCACTTATCTTATTTTTAAGAATCTCTACAGACCTTATTATTTGATTTTTCTGTATTTGTTGGCTTTCTGGATTACCAGCACAATCATCGTGCCCTATTACAAATATGGTATTAGAATTATGGATATTCAATGAAATTTTAACTTTTTCTAAAATAGAATCAAAAAGCGGGTTCTTATTATCAGATATTATGCTTACTATTCCGGGTTCTGTAATCATATCTACAAAAGATATCTGGTAATTATTTATAATCCATTGTAATACCGGTAGCTGAACTCTACCATCGATACAATTTAAGCAAGTTACGAATTTTCCAGAAGTTTCCAGGGTCTGTTGCATTCAATCAGCTCTTTTAATTATTATTTTTAATTAATTTAAAATGTTTATATTTTATTTCTTATAAATGATTTAATTTAAAATATGTAATAAATTTAGTAATCATCAATACTAACTAAAAATTTATTTTTTTGTGTACTGAATTCGGGAAGGTGATCTATTTATATCTTCAAATTTAGTTTCTGCTTCCCATTCAACTTTACAATCGCATTTGAAATCTTTTATAGTGCTTTGATCTAGATTTGATTTCATTATTATCTTTTTTAATTTATCATTGCAATTTTTACAGTTGTAAGGACCTCTTCTACTTCCAAAACCGGAAGTATCCATTATAGAGGGTATTTTTACGGATTTTCTAACCCTATTAATGACTTCCAGAACACTCCATATTCTGGGGGGCTGATAAGCTCCTTTACGCCAGAGTTCTTCCATCACAGTACCTTTATGAATAGTTGAAGGACAGAATGAAACCCTATCAACCCCTTTATCTTCTGCATATATGGCTGTTTTCACGGCATCATCTATTGCATCTTTTTCAGAAGTAAGAATTGGTTTTATTAGAATGTATGTCTTTGATTTTATTTGATAATCTTTTTTAAGGCCTTTAATAATATCCACTGCATTTTCAAAATCTTTTTGAGTGAACCCCTTATTTATTTTAAATTCCCTAGAGTAATCACTGCTGGTTTCTAATCCCATGCTGATTTCAAATATTTTATTTGGAATTAGCGAACAACAATCTAATAAATCTTTTTTGGTTACATACTCGGGTCGTGATTCCACAATGACTTCTGTCACATTTTCTAGTTTATTTATAGTCTCCAATATTCTGGTTCTTGCTTCTAGAGGAAATTCCATTTTATTTAAAAAGCTTCCAGAAGTAAATATCTTCACTGCAGTCGGTTCAGTTATTTCATATCTCCCTATTAAATCATTAAAAATTTCAATTAATGTGGAATCTGTAATTGGTTCTAAACTGGACTCTGAGATATAACTGCACATAGTGCAACCCCCACTTTCAGCAAGTGCCCATGCACAACCCGTTGTTGGTAAAATCATGAATATTGTTTGCCCGGCACCTGAATAAGTGAGGTCTTCATGAGACCAAGTGGTCGAAAGTTCTTGAGGAGTTTTTTCTTTTATTTTTTTTAGAGATTTAGCTCTTATTTCTTGTGAAAGTTCTTGAATTCTCATATTTTTCCCTTTGGATAATAATTAATTGATAATAGATAAATTTGCATATATGTTTTCAATATTTTTATATTGAATTTAAATGGTGATATAAATGTGGTAAATATAATTTTTTCAATCAGCTATTAAAATTTATTAACTGATAATTTTAGTTTTTTACAAATCAAAGTTTAGATTCAAGAATATCTTAATTTTTTCATGTGAAGTCTATATGTACTCTAATTATTTTCAGATTACGACTTAACAATTGATTAATTTCGAACAATACTTAATACTCTCCTAAATTATATTAAATCTTAAATTTAATTAGATATAATTAAGACTATTTGAATATTATTGATATATATAAAATAATTGTAGATAATTTTAAAATACCATTTAATGAATTTTATAAATCCTGTTTAATTGTAAATAATATTATTTCTTATTGAATGAGGATTTAAAATGAGTTTTTATGATCTTTCCAAAGAAGAAAGAATAGAAATTGTCCAAAAAATGAAATTCGAAGTAATATCAGATCTGAATAACTCGGAAAATGCAAATATTGTTCGGTACGCTTCAGATGATGATAATCATATTCGTAAAAATCTTTATCTCATTTTAAGCCGCCTATATTTGGATGAACCTGATTTTAAGGAAAAAATAATCAAATCAACCAGATTATTTTACCAGAGTTCTGATGATAAACAGAGACAGGCTGCTGTTTATGTATGGGGGGAGATCGGTAACTGATTTTGATGAGATAGTGCTATTTCTGGAGAAGGCCTTGAATGATAATATTAACAAGGTAAAAAGCTCTATTATGGGTTCTTTAAAAAAAACGGGGGAGAAAATCCTCAACCAACTTTAAATTTCGCTAAAAAATTTATAAATCATCCTGATCCTGAAGTTAGAAGATTAATTGTACACGGGATAGAACTCAGGGGCCAAGCTCACCCTGAAGAAATATTACCTTTACTTTATAAGCTTCAAAATGAAGTAACTCCCCGAGTAAGGAACATGATCATTCATGTGATCGGCCAAATTAGTTATAAAGAGGGATGCATGGAAAAAGTCGTTTTAGAGTTGATAAAATGGGAAAACAAGGAAATGGTAAAGAATTCACTTGAAGAAATAATTAAAGTCCACAAGAGATACAATTTTGCCTATAAATCAGAAAAAGAGGCAAAAAATTACATTAATAGTAAATTTGGCTTCAATTTTATATATTGTGATGATTAATAATAAATTATTATGGCATTTTGGTCTGATTTCTGGTGATACATAGTGATTCATAAAATTAAATCAAAATCAGTTCTTAATAAACATAAAATGAGAGATAGTTGGTTTTTAGAAGATTATACACTTAATCCTTATTTTGGATGTTCTTTCAATTGTGTGTACTGTTATGTTAATGGAAGCAAATATGGATCTAATATTCCTCAAGGGATATCAGTAAAAATCAATGCTGCAGATGTATTATATAATCAATTAAAAAATCGGGCTAGAAAAAAGGAATATGGGATTATAGCTATAGGTTCTGCCACAGATCCCTATATGCATCATGAAAAAGATTTAAAGATTACACGAGAACTTTTAAAAATAATATACAGATTTCATTTTCCTATAAATTTAGTTACCAAATCTGATCTTATTTTAAGAGATATAGGCCTCTTGAAAAAGATTTACAAATCTGCTATACTGCCTGAAGATCTGGATTCTGCACAGAGAATGGGAGCAATAATTACTTTTTCTTTTTCAACCATGGATTTGGAAATGGCCCGAATATTTGAACCTTCTGCCCCGTCTCCCCTAAAAAGACTTGAAGCCATGAATAAATTAAAAGAAGAAGGATTTTTAGTAGGAGCTTGCTTAATGCCGCTTTTACCATTTATCTCTGATACTCCTGATGAGTTGGAGACCATGATAAGAAAAGTTAAAGATTATGGTGGTGATTTTGTTTTAACTGGGGGAATGACTTTATTTGGAAATAAATCAAGTAATTGTCGGTTTCAATACTATAATGTACTGAAAAAACACTTTCCCGAAGTTTTAAAAAAAACAAAGCTGATTTTTGATAATTCTGATTATCTTCCTTTTAGTTATCAAAGAAGAATATTTAAATTATCCTCTGATATCTGTGCTAAATATAATATTAAAAATAGCATAATTTGATTGATTTTGGAAATTATTAACAGCATATTTTTCTCTAAAATTTATAAAATTAACAAAATATTTAATTTTTATTAATAATTTAGAAGTAGATTCAATATTTGATTCATAATTAATTAAAAGAAAAAAAAGAAAAATATGGGTTTAGAAGCTAGATATAACTTCTCCCATTAATTTAATGGATTTTGCTTTGTCTGGTCCAATTGGGGATCCGGCTACATATTGGGTTACACCCATTTCACCGAGAGCTTCAATTTTTGGTATGAAGTCTTTAGGGGTTCCTACCACAGAGAATGCATCCATTAATTCGTCAGTAACAGCTCCGATAGCTCCACCGAAGTCACCTTTGCCTAAGAATTCTCCGAATTTAGCTCCAGTGTCTGGTGCCAATCCGTGTCTTTCAAATACTGGTGGTGGGGATCCGGCTGCGATAAAAGCAACAACGATTTTAGCAGCGCCTAAAGCTTTAGCTCTGTCGTCGTCTATTGAACAGCAAGTGTATGCTGCAACATCAATATCAGATAAAGATTTACCTTCAGCTTCTGCTCCTTCTTTTATGAGAGGCACAGCAGCTTCAAAGTCTTTTGGGTTTGATGCGTTAATTAATGCACCGTCTGAAAATCCACCGGCGGTTTTAAGCATCATTGGGC
>Ga0351900_1006_pt1:75000-125921 | contig 125921 bp, 114 predicted proteins | sample BONcelHT113001D3_FD_205827 | JGI IMG/M metagenome (GOLD analysis project Ga0351900, IMG submission 205827) | Enriched cells from coal bed in the Powder River Basin, Montana, United States - BONCAT cells T11 rep1 HSBNCT.T11.300.1.D3 ...
ACATGGGAAAATGGTTTTGATTTATCTGGTTTTATAACTTCGAAGGTCTTGTAAGCATCTCCTAAATTTTTACCCACAGTTCTAAATGGCAAAGCCCAACCTCCATCTTCTTGCCTGATGGATAATAGCCATTTAAATCCCATTAATATATGGGGATCATTAACATAACCTGCCTTGATTAAAAGTTCCATAATGGCCGGAGAATATGTGGGGGAATATTGATTAGAGTAGATTCCTCGAAAATCACCTTCTTTTGTTTGAAACTGGAAAAGATATTCTGCAGCGTTTTGTATTGATTTATGCTTTCTATTAAATCCGTATTTTTCTACTAGTTCGCTTAAAATTAGGTAAGTCTGATATTGGGTGTAATCAACATGGGGTATTTTACCCACTGAAGTATACTTCCATGAACCATCACTTTTTTGTTTTTTCAGTATTTTTTTTACTTCAGGCAATTCCCATAATATTTCAATAGATTCAACTCTCCCCTCCAAAAGATCACGCAATGTAAAATATGTTATAGCTTCATTACCAGAAGACATAAGGTTAGGTATCGGATCTACTTTTAATTCATCTTGCCAGGAATTCATTTAATCACCTTAATTATTTTTCATGGAGCATCTGCATTATATGCGAGGGGATTCATAATGTTATCTGTTAAAATACAACTACGGAATTTTTTAAGGTATTCCGAACTTTAATGGGCTATTTTATTTTTAAACTCACCTATCTCGCTTTGTTGCAGGTTCTGATATTTTAATAATGTTATATTTTTTTAGTTAGTTAGAAGTTCTATAATTTTTTGATTATTGATACTAACATTTATTGGTCAATAATGTCAAAATAGATATACAGTTATGAAATTGCTGATTTAATAGGTTTCCTAGTCTTTTGTGGAACAAATAATAATAATAATAAGAATAATAATCTATTATTTGTATAATCCATAAATGGAGTCCTGCTCATGTTATATGGAATCGTAGATATTGGCTCAAACACAGTTAGATTAAATGTTTATCATTGTGAATATAATGAAATAAACTCTGTTTTTTCAAAAAAAGAAAACTTAGGTTTAGTATTTTTCATAAAGAATGGGAAATTAACCAGTAAAGGTATTGAAAAATTATTAAAATTTCTTAAAAAAATCAAAAAAGATTTAGAGTACCTAAAAATAAATAATTGCAGTTTCTTTTCTACAGCTGTATTGAGGAATATTGAAAACAGTGATGATGTTATTCAGATTATTAAAGATAAAGTAGATATTGAAATTGATTTATTATCTGGAGAGGAAGAGGGAGAATTAAGCTTTTTTGGATCTTTTTCCAACATTAAAAAGGATAGTGGGATTTTAATTGATTTAGGCGGGGGTAGTGTTGAAATTGTACTTTTTAAGAATAAAAAGATAATGGAAAAGCACAGTATTCCTATTGGTTCTTTAAAAATGTATAATGAGTATGTTTCTGATATGATACCTGATAAAATAGAATCTGATTCGATTAAAGAGAGAACACACTCTGAATTAGAGATAATTGGTATTAATAATGAAGAAAAAATTCCTTTTATGTGTGGTGTAGGGGGAAGTATTCGTACAATTGAAAAAATATTGCTGGACTTAAATTTACAGAAGAAGAAAGTTGATTTAATAGATGTTAAATTATTAAAAAAGTTGAAAAAAGAATTGGATCAGAATGATAAACATACTTATTACAAAATATTACAAATTAAACCATCTAGAATTCATACATTAGTCCCAGCTTTACTAATACTTGAATCTATAACTTCTTATTTTGGGTGTGAAGAAATACAAACCAGTAAAAATAGTGTTAGAGAAGGCTATTTATTTAAAAAAATATTAAATAGGTACCAAAATGTCTAAATGGGATTATAGTTTTACCCAAAACCGCGAATTGTCCTGGTTAAAATTCAATGTTCGTGTTTTAGAAGAAGCAGAGGATGCTTCGGTTCCACTATTAGAACGTTTAAAATTCATATCTATTTTTACAAATAATTTAGATGAATTTTATATGGTTCGATGTGGAAGTTTATATGATTTATCTCTTATTAATAAGGACTATGCGGATAATAAAACTGGTTTGAATGCGCAGGATCAATTAGATGCTATTTTTGACAGGACAATACTCCTATATAAACGTAGAGATGATGTATTCAACTCTCTCAATTTTTATTTAAAAGATGAAGGTATTCATGATCTGGATTTTGATGATTTAACTAAAAAAGAAATTAAATTTATTAATAAATATTTCTTTAATTGCATTCTTCCACTTTTATCCCCTCAAATTATTGATATTCACCATCCTTTTCCTCATTTATTAAACAAATCCTTAAATGTAATGTTAATAATGAAAAATAAAGTAGAAACGTTATATGGGCTTATTCCGGTCCCTTCATCTTTACCAAAGATTATTTATTTTCCCCATGATGAAATGCGATTTATTTTACTGGAAAAAATACTACTTGAATATGCTGATGAAATTTTTTCAAATTATAAAGTAGAATTCAAAACCATAGTTTCGGTTACCAGAAATGCAGATATCGGGTTATCTGACTCTCAAATAGATGAAGATGAAGATTACAGGGGTTATATGAAAAAAATTTTAAAGAAAAGAACTCGTCTAGCACCCATAAGATTAGAATTATACAAATATTCAGACTCAAGATTAATAAACTTTTTATGTGATCAGCTAAATATTCGAAAAAATCAAGTACAACTATCCAATACTCCTTTAGACATGAATTTTGTATTTGAATTATATGATCATATTAAAGATATAAATGAATTACTATTTCATAAACTATCTTTTAATCCATTTTATCCTAAAATCCCAAAAAATGTAAAGGAAGGGAAAATTATTCCTCAGTTAAAAAAGAGGGATTTTCTAATTTTTTATCCATTTGATTCTATAGAGCCTTTTTTAAGATTATTAAAAGAGGCGGCTAATGATGAAAATGTTTTATCAATTAAAATTACTATTTATAGATTGGCTAGATCTTCATCCATAATAAAATATTTATTAGAAGCATGTGAAAATGGAAAGGATGTAACGGTGTTAATTGAACTCAGAGCTAGATTTGATGAAGAGAACAATATTCATTATGCCGTTTTATTAGAAGAAGCTGGTTGTACGATTTTATATGGTTTTGAAGAGTATAAAGTACATTCAAAAGTTTGTTTGATTACCCGGAAAGATAGAAATAATATTCAATATATTACTCAAATGGGAACTGGTAATTATAATGAAAGGACCTGTAAATTATACACTGATTTAAGTTTTATTACAACAAATCCAGTTATAGGGGAAGATGCCATGCTATTCTTTAAAAATATGGCTATATCTAACTTAAATGATGATTATGAACAGCTATTAGTTGCACCTTTTGGATTTAAATCTCAATTAATTGAAAAAATCAATAAGGAAATTGAAAAGGCGAATAATAATCTTCCAGCTAATATCATCATGAAAATGAATTCTTTCTCAGATAGAGAATTAATTGACATGTTAAATAAAGCATCCAAAGCCGGTGTAAAAATAAAATTAATAGTCAGGGGTATTTGTTGTTTAATTCCAGGATTAGCTGGTAAGACTGAAAATATTGAAATTATTAGTATTGTAGGCCGGTTTTTGGAACATTCAAGGATTTATTGTTTTGGTACTGGTGAAGATACTTCCATATATTTATCCAGCGCAGACTTAATGGTTAGAAATACTGAAAAAAGGGTGGAATTGGCCTTCCCGATTGAAAATCCAATCTTAAAGAAAAAAATTATACACATGCTAAATATACAGCTTAAGGACAATGTTAAAGCAAGAAAAATTAATGATAAAGGAGATTATGAGAAAATTAGTAGGATGGATGAGTTAATTGACTCTCAAAATTATTTTATGCATTATGATTTCTCTGTAATTGAAGAAGAATCCATTGTAAAAGAATCATTTTACTCTCGATTAAAACACTTATTTAAATAATAAATATTAGAATAAAAAATTTTATAGAACTCTTTTTAAAAAAATTTATTAAAATTTCTCTAGTATTTTACCATATATTTCCTTTAATTTCCCGTCAGATCTTTCGTATATCATTTTTAATATTAATTCAGGAGTACTACGTGCTAGATAATTCATTTTCGGGGTTCTATCCACAATGAGATTATAATTATCATCCAGTCCTTTGGCTTCAATTCCATCCACTCTCACAGGAGAATATTTAATAATTTCTCGGGCCATATGGGTTACAATAACTCCAAAAGAATCAGAATCATTAATCATTTCTATAAAGCTTGATATGATCTTTACTGCGGCCTCTAATTCAGTAATTGCTTCTAGTTCATCCAGTAAAATAAGTTTTTGGTTACTGGTGGTTACGATAGGCATGAATGTTCTTAAAAATGATTCAAATGCTCCTGCATCCAAAGATCTTTGCTTGGAGAAGAAATATATTTCATCTAAAAGTTTCACTCTAGATTTTTTGGCGCTCACTGGTAAACCCATTTGAGACATAATAGATATTTGGGCCAAAGTTTCTAACAAGGTAGTTTTACCTCCACTGTTTGCCCCGGTTAATAATGCCACATTTTCTGGATAAAACAAGGCATAATCAACTCGCTGAATGTGTTCTGAACGTTCCAGTTCACTAATTTCATCAGAGTTGGCTAAATTTAGATGCAAAGCTCCTTCCAAATAGAAGTCTTCTCCAATTTCTGGGGATTGCAAATTGTAGTAATGAGCAAAACATCCCAGAGCAAATTGATAGTCAAATTCCAGTGCATCTTTGATTTCTTCATCTACTTTTTTCTGAATTTGTGAAAGTCTTTTAGCTGCTTTTACTTTTTTATCAAATATTTCAATCTGTTTTTTAGATAAGGCTTGTTTTTTTACTCTTTCCAGTTCAATTTCATCAATTTCCAGAGGATAAGTTCTCATAAATGGGTCAAATTCAATACCCGTATTTGTTTTTATAGTGGAACGTGCTTTACTGATAACTTCATCAAAGATTTTCTCTATTTTAATAGTCATCCCTTGATTTAAAAGAGCCAACACTTCATCTCCTTTAAGATCTACATTTTTAACCGAAGATTTTATTTCTTCATCAGCCCCTTTCTTAGCAGAGTTAACAATCTTATCAAAATCAACATCCTCTATTTTCAGATCTTCTAATTCATTTAATATTTCAACGACTTCTTCCAGGACAGTTTCTTTTTTAAGAAGATTCCTAAGCTCCAAAACTTGCGTTAAAATATTTTTATTATGGGTGAAGTAGTTCAAAACAGATTCTGGAACAATCTCTAAAACTTCTGAATCTTTACTGACCATAATTATGTTACTATCATCATCCAAAACTAGCTCTCCGGTAGAATAAACATAAATGACAAATTCATATTCATGTATTTCTCCGGTTTCCTGAGCACTTATAATTGGAAAATATCGGTTAAGGCCTAAATCAATTAAATATGCGTAATCCTCCCCATTTTCAACAAGAATAGCAATAGATGGATCATAGTCTGGTTTAATTTTTTTAGGTAAACTTAAGTTATTAAGTAAAGTTCTTACATACGGTATGGGAAGCGAGGAAACACTTTTTTTGGCGCCCATAACAAATTCAATGGAATTTTTTATGCGTGATGTATCTTTAGATGGGGAAAGCAACAATATTTTATTTTTAGCATGGGAAGTGTGAGCATAACTTAATATTTTTTCTAAAATTTCCTCGTATATTTGCAAGGCGCGTTCAGTTTTTAAAAAGTTTTCTGTAGGATTTCCTGAGAGATTGTTTATTATTTCCACGGCTTTGCGCTGACTTATTCCCTCTATACTTGAGATACGATCAACTTCAAAATTTTTTACTGCAATTTCAAGTTCCTGTTCACCACCCAGCTGCTGGACTATTTTTTGGGCCATACGCTCCCCCAATCCTTTTATCTTAGTAAGATCCATTTTTTTTCCCATATTTTCCCCTTTTATACTTTATGAATAATTAATATAGATTAAAAAAAATTTAATCAATTATTTTCCTTATTTTTCTAATATCTAAAATATTGGAATAATTAGGTAATAGATTTCTTAAAACATTATCTTCAGAACTATTTATATAAATGGTGAGCGTATGAAAAGAAATATTTTAAAATTTGCATATCATCAAAATATTAGTATTTTTCCACTCCCCTAAGAAAGTTTCCAGCAGTTATGCCTCCTAAAGAAATTTTTTTGATTTGATGTTTGATTTTTCCAAATTGGGGATGTGGTTGGGTCAATGATAAATTAATAGCCTTCATATAATTTGAACCCATTTTTTCTGCATATAATGGTCCTTTTCCCCGAGCATCTATGGCAAAATTATAGATTTTATTTGATATCAGTGAAGGCAAATAATCAACCAGACAAACTTCTGTTGAGTTTCGTATAATTGTCTGACCATCGGGAGATATTTTAAGAGGAAAAATATGATTTTTATCATCTTTAAGTCCAAAAAATTGATTATCTTCGAAGAATTTTTTTTGAGAAATTGATAATAAATCTCTAGATAAAAGACATTCTTGACTGATAAGTGACTCTAAACTACCTTGAACCACTACTTCCAATTGGGCAACGTTTTCAAGGGATTTTAAATTAGGAGGCATAGATTCAATATATTTAAAATATTCTTGTATGGACTTAATATCGTTAAAAGATAATTCTGGAGATAAAGTAAGTAACGCAAAATTAGATGAAAGGCGGGAAATACTTTCTCTGTTCCATATATTCAGAGCAGAGGAACCATAAACATCATGAATATCGTTATTCAGTAGATAATGTGCTATACCTGGATTGGAAACCATTATCTTAATTTTCGAATTGGAAATCTTTAGGCTATATTTTAGAAAATCAAGTAGGTGATTTCGGGTTATATCTGGCCATTTCCAGATTAAATCCACTTTATTCAATTTACAAAGATCAGATGCCTGGTTTAAAATATCCATGACCTTCTCGGCTTTGTGATTGAACGTTTTTTTATTTAAACAAGTTCCATATATTTCTTTTTCTTCCAAAAGTGGAATTTCTAGATATAATCGATTATAATTAGTTTTAAGAGCTCCTTTTAAACTTTCTAGATTATTAACATATGCTGCCAGAGAAATGTTTTTAATATTTATTTTGGTATCATTAGTATTATCAGAATCATTTAAACTTTTAAATCTTTTAAATTTTTGATAATTTTCTTTAAACTGGCAATATTTATTTAGTGACTCTTTTAAAGAATCAGTTGATGGCAAATAACTAGCAGTAATTTTTTTTTCAATTTTTTCTATAAGACTTCGCCTGAGGAGGTTAATCTCTTTTAATGGTAAAAAAAGGTTTTCTGAATAATTGGAATTTATAAATTTTACCTTGAATGGTTTATCCCCCACCTTAATAATTTGATTTTCAAGGTCTTTTCCACTAAGAGGGCGTTTAATTGCTTTTTCCATAGCATAATTGCCCTGAACTGTTGCCATGATTTTTTTATCATTATCAATAAATAACTCTCCTTTAAGCTCAGGGAAACAATTATTTATAACTTTAAAGGTTATTTTAAGATTAAAAAATTTTCCAGATGTATTCGATACAGACTTTTTTAAATTTTTTCTGCGAGTAATATACACTCTGGAATCTTTCATAACAGCTTTTTTAGCAGTTATGGTTAAATCATCACCTTCCAAATATGGTTTTCTCTCTAAATCGAACCCAATACCATATTTTTTATTATCATACTTTTCAATTGGCTCAAAAAATAAACCATCTCCTTTATGGGGGACGGTAACTGATTTTAAAGATATTGTGGCTTTTTTATGTTTATCATGATACCTTTTGACATCTCCTATGTACATTCCAAGATGACCTGGCTTTTTTCTTCCCATCATTCCTTTACTTTTCTCAGGTAGTAGATGGCCTGAGCTAAAACCTCTATTAAATACCAGATGCAATTTTTCTAGATCGGTAGTTGATGGTTTCCACATGCCCTCAGCTATTTTATCTAAGGCTTTCCGATATATGCTTACCACCACACCTACATATTCTGGAGATCTCATCCGACCTTCTATCTTCAAACTTTTAATTCCGGAGTTAACCAGACTTTCCAAGTTTTGGTAATGGCACAAATCGCGGGTAGATAAAAGATAATCTTCATTTAAATGTATTTCTTTTAGAGTCTTTGGTTTTTTGTACTCATCTTCTGACCCTGTAACAAGAGAATATGGTTTTCTGCATGGCTGTGCACACATTCCTCTGTTCCCACTTCTGCCCCCAATAAAAGACGAAAGAAGGCATTGTCCAGAATAAGAATAGCACAATGCTCCGTGCACGAATATTTCCAGATCTAGAGGACTGAAACTGACCATGGACTTTATTTCATCTAATGAAAGTTCTCTGGAGAGCACAGCCCGTTTAAAACCATTCTTTTCCAACCATTTAATGTTCTCTGTGTTGTGTGTTGTCATCTGAGTTGATGCATGCAGATTCATATGGGGAACTATTTCTCTGGCTAGTTTTATCACCCCCCAATCTTGTACTAAAAGAGCATCTGCACCGATTTGATATAGTTGAAAGAGATATTTACCTAATTTTGGAATTTCATCTTCTCGTATTAAGGTGTTAACGGTTACATAAACTTTTACACCTCTGGAATGGGAGTAATTAATGGCATCGGTCATCTCTTTTAGAGAAAAATTTTCAGCATACTGTCTGGCACCAAATGTTTTGCCTGAGATGTAAACCGCATCAGCTCCCGCAGATATGGCGGTTTTCAATGACTCAAAGGACCCTCCGGGCGCAAGAAGTTCAGGGATTTTTTTCAAACTTATCCTCCAGATATCTATTAATTAAACATAGTCTTTTATTTAATATTAATAACTCAATTTTTAAATTAATATTTCAGCTCATTTTGTTGAATCTGCAAGAAAAGATATTATAATATAAATTCTATAATGAGTTTCATGTATATTTGTTTGGAAGGAATAGATGGGGCCGGGAAATCCACCCAAGTAAAACTTATTAAGCAATGGCTGGATGATATGGGGTATGATGTGGAATTACTGGTGGAACCCACATCTTCTCCTGTTGGAATTTTAATCAGGAAAATGCTTCAAAATCCCAAGGCCACAGACTCTGATTTTCAGAAAACATTGGGCCTTCTTTTCGCGGCAGATAGGATGATTTTAAAGGATAAAATTGAAAAAACTGATGAAAAACGGATATTAATCAGTGACCGTTGTTTTTATTCTAGTATGGCCTATCAAAATCACTTGGAATGGATAAAAGAAATTAACCGTTTTGCCAAAAAACCAGATATGGTAATATTATTGGATATTGATGAAAAAACAGCAGTTTCACGATGCCAAGGAACTGATAAATTTGAAAATGAAACCTTCTTAAAAAAAGTTCGACATAATTACCTTAAAATGGCTAAGAAAGAAGGTTTTATTATTATTGATGCCACTAATGGCGTTAAATTGATTCATCATAACCTTAAAAAGGCTTTGGCAAGTAATCTGGGGATTTGTGATGGTGGAATTATAGATTAAAATAAACGATAAAAAATATTAATTTTAAACAGATTTAGGTTTTTTATCATTTTTCTCCCATTGTTTAAGTCTTTCATTAAGAGACTTAACAATGTGATCACGAGCTTTTTCAAGTTCTTCTAATTCTCCTTTAATCACAGGTCCGTATTCAGTATGGGTTAATTCAACTTCGTAAAGGGTAATAATCTCAGCCATATTACTTTCAGTTACTCCTGGAGGAATTCTCATTTCATATAACATTTTGGTCACCTATGGGATTAAATTAATATTAACGTGCTAAATAAGCTATGTAATAATATATAGTGGGCATAATTATTTTATTATTTTTATTAAAAATAAAAACTTACCCTCATCCAATTATTTTTCCATATACTCTCGCACGGGTTTTAAAAAATCTATTAAATATTCAGTAACTGTATTTTTAAGATCAAGAGGATGCAATTTTTCTTGAGCATATATATCAACCAGTTCGGCATAATCCAGTTCCATATTACCCCCAAATTTTTCGGGCCTTGTGATAATCAGTTTTTTATTAAATGGGAATATAAAATGTTCTGCCATTTCTATAACTGGATTTCCTTCAACTTCTCCTGCCGGACAGTAAGTTTTCTTCATTTTTTTCTTTATATCGGCTGGTGAATCATCAATGGCTATGAAGTTACCTTTACTTGATGACATCTTTTCAGAACCATCAGTTCCATGTAGTAATGGTGTGTGTAAACAAACAGGCGAGGATTTTCCAACCCGGGGAAGGTTTTCTCGTGCTAGCATATGTATTTTTCGCTGTTCCATACCTCCCATGGCCAGATCTACTTCTAAAAACACCATATCTACCACTTGCATCAGAGGATAAATAACTTCAGCCACTTTATGGTCTTCTGCATCACGGGTAATTTGAGCCATACTTCTTTTGGCCCGAACTAGGGTTGTCAGAAGAGCTAACTGGTACACTTGGGTTGTGTATTCTTCTCTAGTTTGAAAACTAGAACCTAGGATGAATTCTGTTTCCGAAGATAATCCTAATGCTTGGAAACACTTTTTATTATATTCTGCCACATTTTTTATTTCTTCTAGTTTTCCTTTTCCATTTAAAAAGGCATGGTAATCTGCTAGAAGTATTTTTATTTTAAACCCTGCTTTTTGCAGATTAATCATTTTCATAACGGTAATGGCATGACCTAGATGAATTTTTCCAGATGGTTCATAACCTATATATGCAACTGGCTTCTCTTTTTGTAGTTTTTCTTCCAACTCAGTTTCACTAATTATTTCAAGAGCACCTTTAGTAATTAGTTCCATTTTTGATTTTAAGTCCATTTTATCACTGGTATTTATATTTAATAACATTAGTAAGTTTTAACATTGATTATTAATAGGCATGATCAATAATCAAACCATATTCAATCAATAATTGTTGATTATGTCTCATTTTTACTCATCAGGTAAAATATAAATTCTTCCATCAATTTGAATAACAGATACTTCTTTTCCTATTTCTAAATCCACCATATGGTCTTGAATATGTAGATCGACTGGTTGGAATGTTTCTGGATGCAAAATTTGAATTTCAGTGGGTGATTTTGAAGTTATAGTGCTTATTTGTATATCACTGAATTTAGCAGAAGATTTAATTTGTTCGTAATCTTTCCATAGTGCACGAATACTTTGTCCTGTTTCTAAATCTTTAGCTATGATTTTTTTAGAATTCATAGATTTAACTTGACCAGTGTGGCCATCGTATTTTATAAAATCTTTTTTCTGAAATTCTGGAAGTCGCAAAGAAATCCAGGTCCTGTAAAGTCCCTTTCCGGTGGATTTATCTTGACTTATAAGTCGAGGAGATTCTTTCATTACTCCACCAAAAACATCTCTTAAAGCAGATATGACTTTACGAGCAGCCTTTTGGGACCCTATGTAATAATCAATTCCCTCTTTCATCTCTACCCTCTGGGCCAGATATGCCATACGGCTCTTTACCCACATACGATTCAAGGTTTCTTTAATTATTTTATCAGCTGTTTTTAATTCCGTTTTGCTTAAAGGTCTTTTATCCGCCCTTAACTGAATAACCGCCTCGTAATAACCAGAATTATATTTACTACAATCGGGACATACTGATTTATTTAAACGGACGTTTGAGTGAAATTCCTGTTCAATATCTTCACCCATCACGTTACCTCTGGTACTAATGAAACATTCGGCAATTGAACCTCTCATTTGTAGTATTTCCAGTTCTATATTGATATTGCTAACTATATCCTCCACGCCAATGGCTTCTTCAAGTGCTTGGTAAATAATTTCTTCTTCAGATAACCCCAAATCTTTCCATTTACCTTCCTTTGATTGTGAATGACAGTGAGCACATAGGGTAACCCCAATGTCTTGAGGAATTGATATTAATTTAAAATCCTTTAAAAAACAGATTTTGCATATATTTCCAACCATTACTTGATGGGTATTACCACATTGAGGACAAAACATAGATTATAACCTTAAAATTTATATTATTTATCAAAAACCAGTAAAAAAGATTTTACTCAAATAAACGACTAAAAACATTTAAAATTAGTTTTTATGGATTATTTAGTTTTTTTGCAGGTTTTTAAAATTGTTTTTAGACTATTAAAATAATATTAAAATCTTATTAATTTAAAGAGTTTTTAGCGGGGCTTTAGCACCACATGCGGAACACTTGAGTAAGAAAATCCGATCTTCCCTAATAATTTTAGTATCTGGCCGGTCACACTCGTGGCACATAACAAATTTTTGAACATATTCATCTAATCTTTCGTTTATTAAATAATGTGTGAACTTACCTTGCATGATAGCTCTTCCACCTTCTAAATTTCCTGCAGTTCCTAACTCTCTTAATAAAAACTTTAAAAGATGTTGTGGATCTCTATTAAGGGCATCAGCTATTTCTCTGAAATTTTGAATAAATGTTCTGTTTCCTTGTATTACAGAATAAGCTTTTGGTACACTGAAACGTTTTGTTTCAAATACTTCTGGGGGCAGCTGTTCAATTGCCCGGTCTAATAATTTATCGTAATCGCTCATAATTATGCCTCCAAATTAATAAATAAAATTTAAATAGGAATGGGACGGATAAAATAAAATTTAAGGTTAAATTAAATTTTAAAAGTCAAAAAGGATTATACTACCTTGAGGTAACCTCGAGAAGGCTCAAATATTACTCCTTTATGTTTAAGGACTCTTATAACCTCTTCCGCCTTTTCTTCGCTTACATTATATCTATCTGCCATCTCAGATATAAGAATATTGGTAGGTGCACGACCATTATATTCGTCTTCCAGTTCTTTTATTACTTCTATTAGTACTCTAAATTTGTCTCTTTCAGACTTAGGGGGCCTACCTTCCACCTTATCAATATCAATCTGTCCAGTTTCTGGATCATATCCTACTTGTTTAAGACAAGCTTGAGTTAATTTAATAGCTTGGTGGGCATCTGCAGGATCCACTTGTGATTTTAGTTTGATCCGTGCACTAGCCTCTGATAAACGAATTATGGCTTCTAACTGCCGGGCGGTGATGGGTACGGGTGAATCTTCATCAACAGAACTGTTTCTCATGGAGACGTAGAATTGTTCTAAAACATCCATGGCTTTGTCTGTAAGCACTGGGTGAACATTACGCCGGGCATATGCTATATATTTCCTGAGAAGCTCGGGATCGATTTCAAATTGCAGGGTTTCTTCTTTATGTATGTTTAAAATGTGCCTAGCAAGCTTTCTATCTCTTTCCTCTTCAGGTTTATCTTCCACCACAAATGTTAGATCAAAACGGGATAAAATTGTGGAAGGCAGATCAATCTGCTCTGAGATAGATTTATAACTATCAAAACGACCGAATTTGGGGTTGGCTGCTGCCAAAACAGAACATCGGGAGTTCAAAGTGGCCATTATACCGGCTTTAGCAATACTTATGGTTTGTTGCTCTAATGCCTCGTGTATCGCTGAACGGTCTTCATCTCTCATTTTATCCAGTTCGTCAACACAAACGTTACCTTTGTCCCCTAGTACCAAAGCACCAGCTTCGAGAGACCACCCTCCAAATTCATCCCTTACTGCTGCAGCAGTAAGTCCTACTCCACTGGTACCTTTGCCACTAGTATAAATTCCCCTAGGGGCCAACTTTGAAACGTATTTAAGCATCTGAGATTTACCAATACCAGGGTCTCCTACAATAAGAATGTGAATATCTCCTCTGAGACGAGTTTTATCTTCCAGTTCTTTTCCTGCACCCCCAAATAATTGGAGTGCAATGGCCTCTTTAACATCTAGATAACCATGAATGGATGGTGCAGTAGACTTCACGATTTTTTCATAGATATGGGGGTCTGCTGCCAGGGCTATAATTGCTTCTTCATCTTCTGGGGAAATTTGAAGTTCTTCAAATTCTTGTTCCACGTGTTCAGTGTAATTCCCATAAATAAAATTTTTAAAACGTCTAGTTTTCTCGTCACGGACCGTCCTCAGGGTTCCAGTTATTCTAACAATATCTCCTGGGGTAAGTGTATCCACCAGATCGTCTTCCAGAACCACCAATATCTGTCTGGGCTGTTCACCACCAGAAAGGTTTTCTAATGGTTCTTGAACTTTAACGGTTTGTGTATCTAAGAATTCAGATTCTTCTTGCAGTAAACGGAATGAACGGCCACCACACTCAGAACACAGTGATGGTTCGGTAATCATATTGCTACTTTGGGATACTTCATGTAGGCGCATACATCCTCTGCACTCGAAGGTTGCAGTAATAATTCTTGGCCTTATTTCATCCGTTTTACGAACAATTCCATCAACTGAAATAAACTTACCTATGAATTTACTGCGAAGAAATCTTAAAGGTATATTATTGGTTACATTTTCTAATCTAATATTTATATCAGCGTTTTTTCGCAGGGGATCAATATTTTTTATGGCTTTTTGGGAAGCACGAATCACTTCCTCTGGTTTTTCGATTAAAAGATCAGCTAAATCTGGATCAAACATTTCTAAATCCAGGTAATCAACTATTACGGATCTCTGGTCCGGATATTTCTCTAAAGCCTCAAATACATTGTCTTTGTATTTGGTTGAGAAAAATTCCTCGAATTTGGCCAGCGATGTTTTGGTTTTATCTGAAGTTGTCATTGTGTGAAAATATATTACACTTAGATTATAAATCCTTTACTAGATGAGATACTTTTAATAGGAATAATTAATAAGTTTCACATTAACTAAATAAAAAAATAATAAATATTTCTATAATGATATAATGACGGGTATTGCCTATTAAATTTTATATTACACCAGTTCAATAAAAAAGGTGATTTAATGAAAAAATCAAGATTAAATTTATTTAGAGCAACTTCTATGACCATATCTGTGATGGGGGTGCTTATGATAGTGTCTACTATACTGGTATTCGCTTATATTGGCGTGGACATGATTTCATCAGGAATCTCTTCGGGAGTAGATAGTGGATCTGCTTATGATGAATTAGCAGCTCTAAATTCTGAATATTCTTCTTTAAAGGTTCAGTACGATGCGGTTAAAACAGAAATATTTGATGGGGGTAGCACTGATCTGAAAAAAGCTTATATAGGCTCAGAGTTAGAGTTAGTTAAGTCTAAATCCGCTATTGATGATGTAGAAAGTGCGCTGTCAACTGATAAATCAATTGAAGAAGTAAATAACAGAATCAAAATTGCCAAAGATCAGATACAAATCACTAAACAGAGTTTAAGTGATTTAAAAGGAAGGATGTAATCTCTCTTAAATTATTTTAATTAATATTTTTTTTTTTTTAGTTGTCGAGGTCTTCATTTAGCCACTTAATCCCTTTATAGCCTATTCCTATTAAATACATTTCAGAACTCCCCTTCCGTGAAGAAGCGGGTTTGGTGGTTTTAACAATTTTAAATTCTTTTTTAAGTTTTTTTAGAAGTTCTGGAAAGCCGGGCCCTTGAAAAGTTTTCATTAAAAGGCTTCCTTTTGGTTGAAGGAGATTTTCAACAATTTTTATAACATTATCCGCCAGATCCATAATTTTAAGCTGATCTATGTCTTTAATACCTGAAAGTGATGGCGCTGCATCAGATATAATTACTTCTGCTTTTCCGTTCATGGTATCATATATATTTTTTTGAATTTCAGATGTTGTAAAATCGCCCTTTATAAATAGAAAATTTTCAACATCAAAAGGTTTGATTTTTTGTAAATCAACTCCCATAACAGTCCCTGTTTCCCCAACTAATTCTAGGGCTACTTGGGACCATCCTCCGGGGGTGGCACCTAAATCCAATACGTTGTATCCTTCTCTGATGATTTTGAATTTTTTATTTAGTTGAAGTAATTTGTAAGATGCTCTAGAACGATAATTTTCTTTTTTTGCACTTTTATAATAGTGTTCTTTTTTCTTTTCCACTTGCCAGCGTTTACCCATGTGATGAACCTGCTTAATTATTTTTTATGTTTGAATAATTCCATCAGCAATGATATAGTATAAATCTCGTTTTAAAGTTAAATTATTTATCAAATTTCAGAGCTTTGCATGGAGGATCTCCAATTTTAATGATTTCTGAATTCATTTGACCTTTTTTTACATCTAATAACATTACAGTTGGGTCAGTAAGGCGTGGAACTGTCGGACTACCTGGATTTAAAAGTAAAATATCGCCTACTTCCTTTATAAATGCTTGATGTGTATGGCCGGTTATTAAAATCTTAACTCCCATCTCCAGGGCTATATATTTTAATTGCTGAGTATCTCCGCGAGGATAAACTTCCCCATGGTTTAATCCAATTTTAACACCTTCAATCTCCACAATCTTACTTCTTGGTAATTTAAGACCTTTATAACGATCCATATTGCCTTGTACACAATATACTGGTGCAATTTTTTCTAAAGATTCTTTTACACGTAGAGAAGTTAAATCACCGGTGTGAAAAATCATTTCAACATCCTCAAAGATATCGAATACGTTGGAAGGAATTTCCAAAGCCCTTTCGGGGATATGAGTGTCTGAAATAACACCGATTAACATTTTTAGCTCCCTGAATTAATCTAGTTTATTATAATAACCAAAATATAATGTTTTTTCTTAATATTTTTAGATAATGCCTAATTAATTATTATTTTTTATTTATTTAAAAACGCTTTATTTATGCTTATTTAATTAAAAAATAAAATTAAAAAGAAAATTATTAATTTTTTGCAATGGCTGCTCCAATGGCGCCACCAATTCCCATAGAAATCATAGATACAACAAGTGCGCTAATGATGAGTAATGCACCGGTAAGTATGCCTGCTGCCAAGCCAGCCAATCCTGCAAAAGCTGTACCAAATAGAGTAATTAAAATTGCAGCCACAATTCCACCAAATGCTCCAGCCACACTGGCATTCCAGAAACCATTAAATGCTCCATCACTAACCATTATTCCCACTACAAAACCGGCAAGTAATAGGCCTAATATATTTCCGTATCCTGGAAAAACCGTACCCGCTAATCCTGGAAATATCAAAGAAAGAAAAAAACCCACAATCACTGCTCCCCATTCTACCATTTAATACCCTCCTTAAATATTTTCTATCTTTTATTAATATAATTGAATAAGCTTATTAAATTTATCATGATTTTTAAAATCGTTTAAAACAATTTGAAATAAATATAACCTAAAGATAAAATAATCCATCGTAAATGAATTTAATACCCACGATAAATAGAGCCATTAAAACTATTATGCGGAAGGTTTCTTGAGGAATTTTAGTTATAAGTAATTTTCCAGTGTAGGACCCAAGTAGGGAAGCGGCAAAAATAAATGGAATAATTAAATAAATATGTGGTTGGATAAAACCCTGAAAAAAATAGACAGGAAGGCGTGTTAAATCAACCATAAGTGCTATGGTTGCGGCAGTGGCAATGTATACCTTTTTTTCTAGCCCAAAACCTATTAAAAAAGCACCTCTAATTGCACCACCAGTACCAATCAACCCTGCTAAAAATCCGGAAATTCCACCACCGGTGATGCTGGTTATTGTGTGGGATGGAAATTTAATATTTTTCTTAAAAAAAGATATAATGGCAAATATAATTAAAAAAATGCCTAGAAATAACTTTAATAATTCTTGTGATGTGAAATTAACCATATATGCTCCAATAATGGTTAAAAGAACACTAGGAATTCCGAATAAAATTATTAATTTTTTATCCAGTCCTCCTCGAAAGAAATTAACACGTCCCAGATTGCCTGAAATGTGTGCTATGGCAACCAAAACCAAAGCTAACCTAAAATCTACTAAAATAAGTGCCAAAGGTAATAGGATAGTGGAAGATCCAAAACCCGCCATGGTGCCACCTATTTCTGAAAAATAAGTAAATAATAAAAACAAAATTACCAGATTTACATCCATAATAACAATTTCCCGGTAATTGTAATAGGGTACTTCATTTTTCTTAAAAATTTAATGTAAATCACGTGTAATCAAGATCACCCTGATTATACAGTTTTTGAAGGCTGGAAGCATGACTTATTTCATAAAAAGCGTAGGGATTGTTGAAATATGGTTCTATAAGGCCTCTAACAATGTAGTAGTATGCTGCAAAACGACCATATTCTTTCCAGACAATTTGAACATAAAGCGGGAAACCACATCCTGGATTGAGAAAAATTTCGCCAGTTCTAACATTTCCATGATTTACCATGGGTATGGGTCCTTCTTGACCTTTTTTCTTTGCCAATTTTTCAACATAATCCAAAGCATCATCTAAATTGTCAAATTCAATGCCGTCAGCCCGGTAATTATACTTACTGAAGTCGGGCCCCAACACGAATGTACTGATTACTTCACCCCAATCAATATCTGTTCTAAGACCCTCCGGATCAACCATGGCCAGTTCAATAATGGTTACATTTCCTTGCTTGAACTGCCTGTAATTGGAATCTCCAGCAAAATGAACCACTAAAGCACATTTAGAACCCCTTTTCTCAGCATACTGGGCTAGTACTTCTGGATGAGGGCGGTTAGGGAACATATCTGGGTTACTCAGTTTAACCAGTGCTAATCGACCTATGGGTTCCACCAATCCTGTTTGAGTTGATATGAACAGGTAAGATCCAAATAGTAATATGGCAACCATTGCTGCTAATATAAATTTTGACATGGAAATCCTCTATAAATTCATTAAATTCTTATTAATTTAGTAATTAATTATTAATTTACCAATTGAAAACTCAATATTTAATATATTTATATAAATTTAATAATCTGGATTGGTTATTAAACCTCTTAATATTAAAGTCATTTGGTTGCCCAAAAATTTATTATTTTTTTCTAAGTTTTAACTCATTGAATAATTTCTTAGATAATTTTTAACAAGGAAATTATTATCAGAAAATATGATATTGATACTAAAATTAATTAATAGTTTATAATTTTTTTCCAAATGATGGTCTTAATTACTTTTCTTATGGAATGTTTTTATTAATGTTTTTTCCATAATTTAAAATTTAGTAATGAATGGACATTATATTTAAACCCTAAACTTATTTAATGTATAATATTTATTATTATATAATATATTAAATATCAAATGAGGTGATCACGTTAAAGAAGTTATCCTGATTGTAGAAGATGATGCCATAGGTGCTATGGATTTGACGGGAATACTTACTGCTATTGGATATGAGGTTTTAGGCCCGGTTTCTTCAGGAAAGGATGCTTTGGAAACATTAACAAAATCTAAACCAGATCTTATTTTAATGGACATTACCATTAAGGGCGAAATTAATGGAATTGAAACAGCCCAAAAGATTAAAGAAAGTTTGGATATTCCTTTAATATTTCTCACGGCTCATTCTGATGAAAAAACGGTTCAACAAGCAGAACTGGTGAAACCCCAGGGTTATATTATAAAACCATTTGATGGGGCGGAATTAAAGAAAACCATTGAAATTGCTTTATTCAAATATAAACTTAAAAAGAACCTAAAAAATAATCAAGCCGAATTAAAACAATTATTTGAATCCACTCCACTACCTTATGAGTCTTTAGATGAAAATGGCCGCTTTATTGAGATAAATGATGCTTGGCTAAACCTTTTAGGGTATTCCCGGGAAGAAGTAATGGGTAAAAAGTTCGTTGATTTCTTGGCTTCGGATTGTGTACCAATTTTTGAAAAAAAATTCTCAAACTTTAAAAAAGCTGAAGAAATTCGAGACATGGAGCTTAAAATGATTCATAAAAATGGTTCACATATTTCCGTATCTTACGAAGGTTTAATTGGATACGATGAAAATGGCCATTTTAAACAAACCCATTGTATGCTTCAAGATATGACTGAAAAAAAGATTTTAAATCTTTTTAAAATAGATTAATATTATCTTTTAATGCTTAATCGATATTATAATATTTTAAATGTTCTTTTTTTATTTTCAAATGAATCCTATGCTTTCTAATGGAATCAATATATATTTAACAACTAGATGTCTTGTTTTTACTAGTAAAATCTTTAAAAATGGATTATTAATGATTAATAAATAGCATTATATCTGTAATATTTGTGATAGGTGGTTTTTGTTTTTAATTTCGTTATAGCTAGATTTAACGAATATGAATATCTTTTTTTTTAATTAAGAAGATATTTTAGTAATTTTTTTAAACTTTACAACCCCTATTTTCATGATTTAATTAATAATCGTTTTAGTGTTTATAAATCTATAAATTAAAATAACATTTAAGTTAATTCAGTAATAGATATTGTTTTGATGTATGATTATATTTATCTTAAAAATTAATTCAATACTATTTGAGGAGATGTTATGAGTTTAAAAGTTTCAGTTATTGGAGCTGGCGGTTTGGGGACTGCTATTGCTCAGCTTATTTCAGTTAATGTCGATTCAGTTTATTTACATGCTCGACGTAGTGAAGTTGTAGAAGGTATGGCCAAAACAGGATATAATAATGAATATTATCCTAACTTAAAACTAGCAGATAATGTTATTCCCGTAGGGGATTTTGATCATGTTAAAGAATGTAATATTGTATTTTTATGTGTACCTTCTTCTGGAATCAGATCTACCTTGAAAGAATTATCTGGATACATATGTGAGGATTGCATTCTGGTAAGTACTGCCAAGGGAATAGAATATCCTTCTTTAAAGACTATGAGTGGAATAATAGCAGAATACTTTGACAGATCTCCAGTTGTGCTTTCGGGACCTAACTTTGCCTTTGAAATAGCACTTTCATTATTCACCGTAGCCAATATATCATCAAATAATGCAGAATACTCCAAACTGGTTAAACAGGTAGTAAACACTGATGAATTTAAAGTGAAGGTAAATGATGATGTAATTGGCACTGAATGTTGTGGTGTTATTAAAAATATTAATGCAATTGCCTACGGTATCTGTGAAGGAATGAATTTAAATGATAATGCTCGATACGCTATTTTAACCAAAGGATTTAATGAAACCAAGGATATAATTGAATCTATGGGGGGTAAAAGAGAAACCGTCGATGATTATTGTGGTTTTGGTGATCTGGTTTTAACCTCTACTTCTAGGGAGAGTAGGAATCATACTCTGGGGATGTTATATGGCCAGAGAATAGTTGTGGATGAAAAAGCTTCTGGAATCATTTTTGAAGGTAAAAACTCCATAATGGCCATAAAAAAGATATGTGATAATAATTTGGTAAACAGCACCATAGTTAACTTTGTGTATGATGTCATGGTCCATTCTACGCCTCCTAAAATAGCTTTTAAGAAAATATGGAATGAAATTGAGTAAAATTTACTTTAATTGATAGAATTGTTTTGCAGTTTGATTAATAATTTAAAGGTGATAATTTGATAGCAATAATTTTAGCAGCTGGCACTGGAACTCGACTTATGCCATTAACCAAAGAAATTCCTAAACCGTTACTTGAAATAGGTAACATGACTATACTGGAGCGCATGATGATAAATTGTATCTCCAGCGGTATTGAAGAATTTATCATAGTTGTAGGCCATAAAAAAGAAAGAGTATTTGAAAAAATAGATTACTTGTCTAATAAATATGGTGTTAAGATCCATACGGTGGAGAATAAAAAATATGATACAACCAACACGTCCTGTTCAGTTCATCTGGCCACTAATACGCTGGATAATGATGTATTGATTATCAATGGGGATAATGTGGTTGATAGCCGTATAATATCTGGCCTGGTTAAAATTAGTAAAACTGCCCTGGTGGTGGATAACTATAAAAAACTCAATGAAGAGTCATTTAAACTTAGAATAGAAGATAACCAGATAATGGAGATTGGAAAAGGAATAGACATTCAAACTTCTACTGGCGAGTTCATAGGGCTTTCAAAAGTTTCAAAGGAAGATTTGCCTAAATTCAATACACTTTTAGAAAGATTAATCGAAAAAGATGTTCAAAACTACTACGATATAGCCTATAATGATCTGAGCAAGGAATCAAATATTGATTATTTTTATACTGATGGATTAAAATGGACCGAGATAGATGATAAAAATGATTGGGAATATGCTCAGACCTTGGTGGATGGTTTTGATTAATAGTTAAATTATTTAAATTAAATGTTATGTGATTTTTTGAAGGAAACTATTAAAAAATAATTAAAAAAACATGATACTGCGTCTTAAATAGGCCTATGTTCTTTTCATGTATGTTCTGGAGTAATACCGAGATGAAATTAGAGGTTTCTATTCTGATGTTTTGGAAGAAATAATGGGTTCGAAAAACTGAAGAACTTAAATGATATTCATAAACATGACTCTGAGCTATTTAAAGATAATATAATGCATTTATGGATAAATATACTTCTCATTGTGATGGCATCGCACCCCGAGGGTAATTAATAAATTTTAGAACCTAAAGATAGATGTATTAGTTAATGATGATATTTCGTTAATATAATAACTGATAATCATTTAAATTTCATTAGGAGATTCCAATGAACCTTAAACAAGTACTTAAAAAGATGGTTATAGGATTGTATAAGGGATTTCTAAAAATATTTTCGGTAAATAATAAAATCATCTTTTTTGAAAGCAGTGTGGGAAGAAACTATTCTAGTAATCCCAAATATGTCTATGAAGAAATTGTTCGTAAAGGCTTGGATAAAAAGTTCAAATGTGTATGGTGTCTGGAGGATACTAATTTAGAAATTCCGGGAAATGTAAAAAAAGTTAAAAGAGCCAGATTGTCTTATTTATATTATCTTGCTAGGGCTAAAATATGGGTATGTGATACCAGACAACCATCATTTTTGGTTAAACGACCAGAAACTACTTATATTCAATTATGGCATGGAACTCCGTTGAAAAAACTGGCCATGGATCTTGATATTCTGAGTATGAGTGAAGGACTTGAATTATTAGAATATAAACGATTATTTAAAGAAAATACCTTGACATGGGATTATTTGATTTCTCAAAGTGATTATACTACTGAAAAATTCAGATCATGTTTTGACTTTGAAAAATCTATTTTAGAAACAGGATTTCCACGAAACGATTTATTATTCAGAAATAATAATGAAAAATCAATTAATTCTATTAAAAAGAAATATGGTATTCCCGGAGATAAAAAAATCATCTTGTATGCTCCCACGTGGAGAGATGATGAATTTTATGAAAATGGGATATATAAATTCTCTTCTGAGATGGACTTTGACTTGTTACAAAAAGAGTTATCTGATACGCATATAATGATGGTTAAATTACATTATCTAGTTAAAGATTCACTGGACTGGAGCAAATATCAAGGATTTATCTATGAATGCAATCATCTATGGGATATCCAAGAACTATACTTAATATCTGATATTTTAATAACTGATTATTCTTCAGTAATGTTTGATTATGCTATACTTAGGAGACCAATGATGATTTATGCTCATGATTATCATAATTATAAAAAAAACTTAAGGGGATTTTATTTTGACATATTTGAAGAATTCCCGGGACCCATATCGGAAAATACAAATGATCTTATAGAATCCATAAAAAGTTATAATCCTGAAAATTATAAAGAAAAATATATGGAATTTTTAAATAAATTTACCTATTTTGATGATGGGAATGCATCTGAAAAAATTGTTGGTTTAATTTTAGAAAAAACAAATTATTTTAAAACAGAAAATGAGGATTGAATCATGGATAAAAGTGGGTTTTTTAAGCGCATTTCTTATTATATAATGGCTATCTTTTATTACCTAAGCTACATGATTCCTATCAATCCTGTGAAGATACTCCTTGTCATGACCCACGATGACAGTGATGAAGGAAATGTAGGATCAACATATCATTATTTCCAAAAAAGAAACCCAGAATTAATTTTTAAAATTGTCCGCAGAGAAGATTATGCATTTGAAAAAAATAAAAATTTATTAAAAAAAATATATCAAATGTTTCTGTTAGTGCCATATCACACGGCCACATCCCGCATTATATTTATGGATAATGTTTTTTTACCATTTTCGGCCATAAAAATTAAAAAAGACACTGATTTGGTTCAATTATGGCATGGAACTGGTTCTATAAAGAAATTTGGACTGGAATGTGAAGATGGGTGGATTAAAAAACTGGCCAAAAAAACCAATAAGAATACTACTCATTTTATCGTGGGATCTCGGTGGATGATAAATATTTATAATGCATCATTTGGGGCTAATGAGCATAGAGTATGGAATACGGGATGCCCAAGGACCGATATATTTTTTAATGAAGATATTATTCTTAAAATGAGAGATGACTTTTTCAATAATTATCCTGAATTATCTGATAAAAAAATAATTCTCTACGCCCCCACTTTCCGTGATGATGAGACTGAAATAAAAATACATCTGGAAATTGACCAGTTAATGCAAGGTTTAGATGAAAACTATGTTTTAGGCCTTAGACTCCACCCACATATATCCAATATAGTTAAATTAGATAAATTATTCTCTGAGGACAGTTATCATAATAGGATTTTTGATTTTTCAAATTATGATAAATTGAACACATTACTACTTTGCAGTGATTTGTTAATAACCGATTATTCATCTATCATATATGAATATGCGCTCTTAAAAAAACCCATGATATTTTATCCCTACGACCTGGAGAATTTTAGAAAAAAGGGCAGGGGATTCTATGGAAAGTATGAAAATCTGGTTCCGGGGCCGGTTGCTTTAAAAACAGAGGATATTGTGAATTTAATTAATAACCCCGTTAATTGTAATATGGATGAATTTTTGTCGGTTTATCTAGAAAATTGCGATGGAAATTCAAGAAAAAGATTGTATGATCTGTTAATGGAGTAACTTTCTTAATTAAACATCTTAAAATTGGATGCAGTGTTAATCATATGCATTTTCCAATCAAAAAATATATTAGGTGATTATAATGTCCAAAATAGACCCAAATGTTATATTTAAAAAAGATAATGGAGAAAGTATTTCGCTACTGGAAAAATATGTTGGATTAAAGTCCAGGCCCAATGGATTATTGGCGGTTAATTTTCGAACACCTGAAGATGAAATAAATAATTTAAAAGAATTTTTCGAATCTTTTCAAAATGATGAACCTATTAAAATGGATATCGGGGGTACTGGGGATATAGAATGTTCTTTTAAAGGAATTTCTCCTATTCTCGAACAAAAAGATACAGCAGGTTTCACTTACTTTTTTTTATCTGTAACTTTACAAGATATTAAGAAAATGAAAAGTATGGAACAGCCCCCTAACTGTGGCTGTGGCAAATAATTTTTTGTAGTATGTTTCGAAGTATATTAATTATATTTTTTTATTTATTGAAAAATCAGCCTGCCATTTATCAGAATTAAAAGTAGTATTATAAAATAAATTTTATTCAGAGGTATTAAGTTCAGGATAATATTCCAGTTCGCCATGACATTGGCAGTTTAAAAAATCTTCTGGTTTTTCTCCTTGCATTAATTCATAGTATCCGCCACATAATTTACATAAAAGATAACCCATAACTTTCCCCCAAAATAATGGTTTCATTTCCCCCAAATTTTTCCTGTTATTTTCTAGATTAACCATTCCAATAAATAAATATTGTGATAAAAATGACTAGCTACTTTTTAAAAAATTATCTATATCAATAGTTTTAATTTCAGATTATAATGTTATTAACATGGTCTATAAAGTATAGTAAAAGATTTAATATTCTAAATAAATATTAAAACAAAGTTCCTAATTAAATAATAATCATGCTACCTTCTAGGAGTTCCAGTTCATATTAATATTGCTAAGAAGATAAAAAATTAGTAATGTGGTTGGTGACTTATGAAAAAAAGTTTAGGGCCTAAGGCATTTGGCTTTCCCGTACCTGTTTTTGTGGTGGGATCTTACATGGAAGATTATAAAGCTAACATAATGGCTGCGGCAGCTGCAGGAGTATGTTGTCTATCACCACCATGTATTTATATTTCATTAAGAGAGGCAACTGCTACTTATCATAATATTATTCGGAATAATGCCTTCACCGTAAATATTCCCTCTGAGGAATATATCTCCGAAACTGATTATGTAGGTATAGCTTCTGGCAAAAAATTCGATAAGTTTCTAGAAACTGATTTAACTCCTGTAAAAAGTGATTTGGTAAATGCTCCATACGTTAATGAATTTCCACTGATCATGGAATGTAAACTTAAAGAAACTGTTAATTTAGGCTCCCACACCATGTTTATAGGCGAAGTCATCGATTTAAAGGTAGATAACGATTTTTTAACATCTATAATTGTTAAATCCGATCTTGAACTTAGTAAAGTGGATATTGAAAAGATAAAACCGTTTAGTTATGATTTATCTTTAAGAGAATACTATAAGCTGGGCGATAAAGCTGGAAAAGGATTTTCGGCGGGTTTAAAACTTTTAAACAAAAATAATAAGTGATAATATGGGTGAAGATATAAAAATTACCGAGGATGATGTAATCGATGCACTTGATTTATTTACTCGAGTTCCATCTATTATTCTTCGCAGATGGGTTTCTAAAGAGTCCAACATAGTTAAATCATTTCATGGGCAATTTGAATCATATAAAAATCGCCTTTCAGATCAAGATATGGTTCGTGTAGAGATGGTGATGGAAATGCCTGTTGATGAAATGCAAGCTATCTTAAAACGAGCATATAATAGAACTGGCAAAAAACAACTTAAAATATTGGCGGATCCCAAAGCCAAGCCTTTTATTATTTTAAACATGGAAGAGGGTCGTAAAATTCTTTTTAATTGATTTTTATTAATTAATTTATTTATTATTTTAACTAAAACACAACATTATAAGTTAGTTATTTGGTAATTTATTACCCATACTTAATATAAAAATCACAATTTATGAGATAAATGAACGCTTTAGTATTTTATGGATTAAGACACGGAACGTCTGCAAAAATCGCTGAGGATATTTGCGGAAAAAAGAGAGGGATCTTCAACTTCTCTTTTTGAAGTTTTAGATGATGATGAAGTCAGCTCATTATTAATATAATGAACTAACTAGAACAATTATCAAATTAAAAGCATTATACTACTAAAAATTAAATTTAATATGGTTAATAAGCATTATCATCGTTAAATCCTCGGATAAATGTTAATAAAAATATTTTTATATCCAAACTTAGGGTCCAATTTTCCACATAGTATAAATCAAACTCAATTCTTTTTTTAATAGAGGTATTACCCCGCCATCCATGAATTTGGGCCCATCCTGTCATACCGGGTCTTACATGGTGTTTAATCATGTAATGGGGTATTTCTTCCCGGAATTTCTCTACAAAATGAGGTCGCTCCGGTCGTGGGCCAATTAAACTCATATCTCCTTTTAATATGTTGAATAATTGTGGTAGTTCATCTATGCTGGTTTTACGAATAAATGTGCCGAATTTGGTTTTCCGTGGGTCGTCCTCGGTTGTCCACTGTGATGCTTCTTCTTCATTGGGTAATATTTTCATACTACGAAATTTATACATCTTAAATGTTGATCTATGCAACCCCACTCTTTCCTGAGTGAAGATAATGGGCCCTGGAGAACTCTTTTTGACCATGATTGCTGTAAATATAAGCAACGGTGAGAATATTATAATGCCTATGATAACCAGTATGATATCTAAAAATCGTTTCAAGGCTTTATTAAATGAATTATCTAGAGGAACATAACGTATGTTGATGATGGGGATGTCTTCGATCATATCAATATATGGTCTGGATTGAAAGTAACGATAATAATCAGGAACAATTTCGGCCTTTACACCGTATTTTTCACATATATCCACAATATGCTCTAGTAAAAGGGCATGTCTTGGGGATAAAGTGATTATTATTCGGTCCAAAGGTTTTTTCAAGATAACTTCTTCCAAATCATCAATTGACCCTATCACGGGGTAACCGGCCACTATACTATTTATTTTTATATTATCATCTAAGAATCCTATTAAATTGTATCCTACGTGTTCATTACGTTTAATTCTTTTTGTAAATTTTTCACCAAGTTCTCCAGCACCTATTACGAGAATATATTTAATATTATATCCTTTACTCCTCATATATCTCAACGATAATCTTATAATGGTTCTTTCAACTATACTGAATCCTGTGGAGAAAATGGCAAAAAAGGCCAGCATAAATCGGGAATAATCAGATAAATTAATCACAAAAAGAATGGTAACTACCATAAGTATACCGATAATATTTATTTTAAATATATTAAAAGCTTCAGAAGAGATTCTTTTTGTTCTTTGAGGGTCATATAAACCGAATCCATAATAAAGTCCCAGATATAGTGGCAAAATATATATTAATGGCAGAAGGTAAAACTGAACTCCACCAACATGAACATTAAATCCCAATAAATCAGTTTCAAAACGTATAAACCAGGCTAGAATCATAGCAAATGTGATTACAAACATGTCCAGAGATATTAGGATTATATTGAATATTTTCTGGTTCTGTTTTATCATAAAATTACCTTTATTAAATAAATATTATTATTATTAATTATAATTGTTTTAATAGATAAAAATTCACTGTCTATTATTTATAAAACAAGCACTATTTTAATATTTTTAATAGGAACTCTTGTATTATTTATACTTAAATGAGATATAAAAAATTTAATAGACTTATTATCTTTTAAAAAGATTTAAAAATAACTTTAATGCACATATTAATCCAATCCCAACATATGTAATAATAGTAACGGGCATTTTATGGTTTTTTTTGTAATGCTTATTGTAAAAAATATACATGGCCCTGTAGAATTCATAGATTAATTTTGATTTTTGTTTTTGACTACTGGAACCTTTATAATGAATAATCTTAGCTGAACCATAGTATATTATTTGCCATCCAGCTTCTTTTATTCTATAGCAAAAATCAATATCTTCACCGTACATGAAGAAAGTTTCATCTAAAATACCGATCTCCCGAATAACTGATGACTTTATCATCATGAATGCACCCACCAAGCAGTCAATTGGATAAGTTTGGTCTTCATCCAGATAACATAAATTATACTTTCCAAAACGTTTACTATTTGGGAAAAGACGAGAAAGCTCAGTCATCCTATAAAAAGAGACTTTAACGTCTGGAAAACTTCTACGACATGCTTTATCGAGTTTTCCATCTGGTAAAATAACTTTACATCCTAAAGCTCCTGTTTTGTGGTTTGATTCAAGGTATTCTATGCATTTTTCAAGACAGTCATCTATTACTATAGTATCCGAGTTGAGCAGTAAAATGTGTTCTGCAGAAATTTGTTTCAGTGCTAGATTATTAGCATAGGCAAAGCCTTTATTTTCTGTGCTGGCAATGAACTTGATTAATCCTATTTTTTTCTCCTCTGAAAAATCTTTCTCCAGTTTTTCCAGGCTACCATCCATAGAAGCATTGTCCACAATATAAATTTCATAACTAAAAGGATGATTTTTACTTATCACGGATTCAATGCTTTGTTTAGTCAAATCGTACGTACGATAATTTACGATAATAATTGATAAATTTAACATTTTTTCTTTGCCCATAATTTTACTGGATGCATCCAATTGAGATTTAAAAAATTATTTCTTTTAAAAAAAGAGAAATTTGAAAGTATTTTTAATTAATAGCCATTCTATCTTCAGGTAATTTTTGATGTTTTCATTTTTATATTTTACTTTGTTAACCTGGTTTAATGAACTAATGCCTTCTTTCAATCCATTTATATAAACATCACCATGTCCTTTTCGCAAGAAAAAAAGATATTTTATTAAGTATCCCATCAAAAGAAATGGCATATTTATTATTAATTGAGGCCAAGGCATATTTTTATATGGTACATAAATGTTATTGCGTGCAGCTAACTTTATTTTAAAATCATTATATCTACTGCCGCTGGTTCCACTACCTACATGATAAACTACTGCTTCAGGACAGTATATATTCTGGAAACCATGGATTCTAGCCCGATAACCAATATCCACATCTTCCATATAAGCGAAAAAATTTTCATCAAAGTATCCTATTTTATCTAGAATGCTTTTTTTGTAAATTGCAGCCCCGGCACATGCACTAAATATATTCCTAGATTTATTATATTTAGTGGCGGGATTTCCATAGCCTACTCGTTTAGTCCAGCCCAGAATGGTGTATTCATCACCCGCATCATCTATTTTTCCCCGTTCATAGTATTGAATCATCTTTGCAGAAGCGGCAAAAATTGAGGAATCCTGTTTTATACATTCTAAAAGATTATTGATACAATCTTTTTCTAGCTCAATATCATTATTTAATACAAATACATATTCTCCGGAGGAAACTTCTATTCCTTGATTAATAGCACGGGCAAAACCCAAATTGTCGCTATTTTCTATTAAAATAAACTGAGGATAATTTTTTTTCATGAACTCTACACTGTTATCTGAAGAATTATTATCTACAATAATTACTTCTTTTAACACTGTTTGTCCTTTTTGTGTATTTAAAGAGTCAAAACAAGTTTTTAAAAAGCGAATTCCATTATAATTTGGGATGATTACGGATAATTGAATCAATGTTATTACCTTTTTAAGAATTAATATTGCTATTTTAATTAAAATAAAAGTATCATTAAATCTATTCATTTAATTTATTAACTTTAATTTTATATAGGATATACCCTTTTAAAGGAGTTATTCTTTTTATCTGCGTTTTTAAGTTTTTATTTTTGCTTTTTAAGTTTTTATTTTTGCTTTTTAAGTTTTTATTTTGCTGGCCTAAGTTATCCATATTTTTTAATTTATTTATTAACCACAGGGCATATTCTAACTGATTAGTTTCTATTAAATTAAATAATAATTCTAGTTTTTTACCAGGTGTAGCGCCTAATTTTTTAGATTTAATATAAAATTTTTGGAACTGTATTATAATTTCTAGAGAATCTTCTTTTGTTAATTCACTTCTCATCATTGTTTTCAGAAAATAGTGTAGTCTCATGTTAATTAAATATTTAAAAAACTCCAGATATTCATTCTCTAAAAATCGTCCATAAGCCGTTTGGTACCCAATTAACAATTGATTCAAGTAATATTTTGTTTTTGATCTACTTATTGAATCTTGATTTACAAAATGAGTATATACATATTCATCTTTTAACATTATTATGCCATTTGCTTTTAAAAACGCGTGACTAGTAAATACAACATCTTCAATTCCTGTTTCAGGAAAATATATATTATTTTTTTGCAATAATGATTTTTTGAATATTTTAACCCATAGAAATGATGGTTGGCCTAATATTGTGGGGTCTTCTTCAATATTTTTTATCTTTATTTCAGATTCTAAAGGGCGGAATGGTATTTTTATTCCATCAACTAATTTATACCATCTACCCGAAACGATATCTACATTTTCTTTGATAATTTTTTTATATAGAATCTCACATCCTTGAGGCTCAAAATAGTCATCTTGATCCATGAACATTATATAATCTGATGAAGCTGATTCCATTCCTATATTTCGAGGTATCCCCGGATGACCATGATTTTCATTTAAATTAATAATTTTAATGTTTTCATATTTTTCCCCATATGGTTTGAGTATTTCTAATGTAGAATCTGTTGAATTATCATTTACACATACCACTTCCAGGTTTTTAAAACCTATACTCTGATTCATTATAGATTTTAAACCCGTTTCAATATAATTTTCCGCATTATAAATAGGGATGATAATACTAATTAAATAAGACAATTGAATTCCACCTTTTATATTTATCAAATATCATCTATTAAATCTGAGATCTCAAATGAGGATTATAATATTTTAAAGAAAAACTTATGTTATTTATTCTTTAATATTATTAAATAGTTTGTAAAGATAGGTTTAGGACTTTTGGGAAAAAATTTTTCCTAATTTGAATGTATTGTGATTAAAATTAAACGGGATAAATATAATTATTATGTAAAAGTTGACATATTATTATGCTAAATCAAATAAAACCTCTTATTTTATACAACTTAAAATTTCCTATTTTTTCAGAGGAAAACATGATTCTGACACAACTTTAAAAGATAGATTAAAATCTGTGAAAAACACTTGAAATTAATCAAAAGCTTTATTTTTCTTGAAAATTATTTTGAGTATATCTCTTGTGTCTAAACCATATTTAAAAAGGTGATTAAACAGGAATATCGTCACAGAAAATTGATAATTTCTGATAAATCTGGTAAGTGTTTAGTTGATATATTTCATTTTTTTACGAAAATTCATTAAAAACATTAAATCACTAATAAAACCATATAAAAATTAACAATAATCTACATCAATATCTATCACCGGGCCATGTTTTAGAAAACCATAAGATATCAAGAATATCCAATAATCAAAAATTATTATAGAAAAACAGAACCAGAACAAATAATAAAGAAATACAAAACAATAAATAAAATACTCACGTACTTACACTACAAAATGAAAACTGGACACAAAAACAGAGAAAAAAATAACAACACCCACAAACTTTACAAACCCAAAAAATGCAAAAATTAATATGTTAAATTCATGTTAATATATTAATCTATTATAAATTAAACAAGTTTATTTAATTAAGTCTCGATTTTTTATATATGTTATCGTATGAATTTATTATAAACTACTAATTCACATAAGATAATTAGGTATGGATATCATGTTGGAGCACAGATTTATAAAAAACTTTACCAAATACAAATTTCTTTTAGCAGAGCTAGTTAAAAGAGATATAACTGTTAAATATAGGGGATCTGCTTTAGGTATTTTTTGGAGTTTTTTAAACCCATTATTAACTATGGTAGTTTTGACAATAGTATTTGGTGCTTTGTTTGGAAAAAACATACCAAATTTTCCAATATATGTTTTAACGGGTTATTTAACATTTTCTTTCTTCTCAGCAGCGACTAAAATTGCTATGAATTCTATAAAAAAAGGCGCACCCATCTTAAAAAAAATGTATGTACCTAAATATATTTATGCTTTAGCAGGCATTTTATCAGAAACTATTAATCTTTTCATATCCATGATTGTTCTGGTTTTAGTAATGATGGCCACTGGATGCCCATTTTCAATTTTCAATTTAGCTGCTATTTTACCCATATTTTTCTTAATAATTTTTACTGTGGGGTGCGGTCTAATATTGGCATCAATAAATGTTTTCTTTAAAGATATTAAATATTTATATGGGGTATTTGTAAGGTTATTAATGTATGGATGTGCTATATTTTACCCTATAACTATCATTCCTGAACGTTTTATATTACTTTTTTATGCTAATCCAGTATACTGTGCGATTAGTGGTCTTAGAGATTCTATTTTATATGGTACCTTCCCTAATCCATTTGTTTTACTTTATCTGGCTGTTGTTTCAGTATTTGCATTAATTATTGGCATAATTGTGTTTTATAAAAGCCAGGATAAATTTATATTACATATCTAGGAGGGATATCTTGGATACACCTAATCATATAGAAATTAATGAATATAATTCGTTACAATCTGAAAAATCTGATTCTTCCCAGGATAAAGTCGTTATCAAGGCAGAAAAAATAAATATGGTTTTTGAAATAAGCCCGGAGAAGATTGATAATATTAAAGAATATGTTATCAAATGGTTAAAAAGGGACATTAAACGCGAAAAATTCGTAGCAGTTAACGATGTTTCTTTTATTTTAAATAAGGGAGATCGTATGGGTTTGATAGGATTAAATGGTGCTGGTAAAAGTACTTTACTTAAAATTATTGCGGGAGTAATGAAACCTACTAATGGCAAAATAACGGTTTCTGGAAAAATAGCTCCTTTGTTGGAATTAGGGGCGGGCTTTGACCCGAATTATTCAGGTAGAGAGAATATATTTTTAAATGGTGCTATATTGGGATATTCTAAAGAGTTTTTGGAGAGCAGATATGATGAAATTGCTGAGTTTTCAGAGTTAGGCCGCTTTTTAGAAATTCCAATTAAGAATTATTCTTCAGAAATGAGGTCTAAACTGGGATTTTCAATAGCCACAATAGTAGAACCAGATATACTTATTTTAGATGAAGTTTTATCTGTAGGAGATGCTAAATTCAGAAAAAAAAGTGGAGATAAAATCAAATCTTTATTTAACTCAGGAGTTACAGTTTTGCTAGTTTCTCATTCAATAACACAGATAAAAGAGCTATGTAACAAGGTTATTTGGCTTGAAAATGGTAAAATTGTAATGAGTGGTGATGCAGAAACTGTTTGTGATGCTTACTTAAAAAGTGTTGAATAATTTTCTTATTTAGGAGTTATCAGATGAATCAAAATAAAGTATTAGTAAGTATTATAATCCCAGTTTATAATACAGAAGACTATTTAGAAGAATGCTTAGACAGTCTTATAAATCAAACACTAAAAAATATTGAAATTATCTGTATTAATGATGGATCTACCGATAATTCTTTTCAAATAATAGAAGACTACTCACAAGATTCCCGTGTAAAAATTATTAATAAAAAGAATGAAGGTCAATCAATTGCAAGAAATAAAGGTGTTAAAGAAGCTTCAGGTGATTATATAGCATTTGTGGACTCTGATGATTATATAGATTTAAATGCATACGAAGTAATGTATAAATTCGCAAAAAAACACGATAATGAAATGGTTTTATGTGATGTTGAACGATTTAATTCTATTAAAAATTGGCGAGCTAAATTACATAGAGTATCCATCCCTAAAAATGAAAAAATTACTTCAACAAATATTTTTGAAATGCCAACTTTGATATATGATACTGGGCCCTGGAATAAACTGATAAAAAAAAGTTTTTGGGATGAAAATGGATTTTCTTTTATGGATGGTAGATTATATGAAGATTTATTGTTATCTTCGCAATTACACTGCGCTGCTAAGTCTGTAGGCATAATTACTCAGGTAAAATATTACTGGAGATCACGTGAAGGTGAAAATAAATCTACAACTCAACAATTAATCCGTATAAAGAATTTAAGGGATAGAGTATTCATTGCCAATAAATTATCGGAATTATATAAGTCTAATCCTAAGTATAATCCTTTATTAAAATTCCATTATAAAAAATGTTTTGAATATGATTTTTTAATGTTCATTAATAAAGTTTCTATGGCTTCTGATGACTTCCAAAAAGAACTTGTTATTCAGATAGCTCCTTTATTAGAGAATTTAGATTTTAATGATATGAATTTAAAAGTTTTGGATAAATTTAAATATCAATTAATTAAGGAAAATGATATTGAAGCTTTGAAAAAAATAACAAGTTATACACAAAAATGTGCTGGAAAAGGAAGATCGTTTAAGCGTTTATGTTTTGTAACTAATGCTTTAAAAGATAAAATTTTAATCAGTCTATTGAAATTTTATAGACTTCAAAAGTCCCAGAGAAGACAATAAAAGTTTAGGGTAGCTTTCAATGAATTTTAAAAAACTTAAAAAAAAAGTCAAGTCATATAAAAAAAATACTACTCTAAATGACTATTATCATAATCTTCAGATTGATAACAACTTAATTTTTTTAGAATCAAAAAATGGTAATGATATTGCAGGAAATATATTTTATTTGCTAAAAGAATTATCTAATAAGGAATATGCTGATTTTAAGGTTTTATTATCTTTAAAAACTGAACTGCATGTTCAAAAAAGGAAATTGCTTGAAAAATATGGAATTTCAAATGTTGTATTAACTGAAACTGGGAGCTTAGAATATTATAAACACATTTATAGTGCCAAATATCTATTTTCTGATGCAACATTACCTTCTACCTTTGTTAAAAAGCCAGATCAAGTTTATATTAATACCTGGCATGGGACTCCCCTTAAAAAGTTAGGTAAATCTAATAGCAAGAGAGGGTATGGTTTAGGCAATGTTCAGCGAAATTTCTCTATGGCGGATTATTTACTTTATCCTAACCCTTTCATGCAAGAAACTATGATAAACTCGTTCATGCTGGAAAATCTGAGCAAAGCCAAGATTATGAACGAGGGTTACCCTCGAAATTCCATATTCTTTGATAAAAGTGCCGCGACTATCCTTAAATCTGAAATGGGTATTAAAGATAAACAAATAATTGTTTACATGCCCACATGGAGAGGTATCTATACTGACCTCGATATCAAAGGTCAAAATCAAGCAGTTAAAGACTATTTATCTAAGCTGGATGAACTTTTATCTGAGGAACAGATATTGTATGTCAAACTACATACTGTGGTAAAAGACCAGATTAATTACAAAGAATATAATCATATAAAGCCGTTTCCAAAAGATTATGAAACTTATAATTTCTTGAACATGGCTGATTGTTTAATAACAGATTATTCAAGTGTTTTCTTTGATTATGCTTGCTCTGGAAAGAAAATCATATTATTTGTTTATGATGAAGAAGAATACTTAAAAACTGTGGGGACTTACTTTTCATTGGATGATTTACCATTTCCCAAAGTTTCTAATGTGCCTGACTTAATTAAAGAGATAAATACTTCTAAAAACTATGAAGATACTCAATTTTTAGAGAAATTTTGTAAATATGACAACCCCCAAGCTGCAAAAAATATCTGCGAATACCTTATTTTAAATAAAGAGAATGGTATTCTATTAAAAAATATTAAATCTAATGTTAAAGAAAATGTTTTGTTATATGTTCGCAATTTAAAGGATAATTCTTTAAAAAAAGTTTTAAATAAAGCAGATCTCAGCAAAAAAAATTATTTCCTGACATTTAGAGCATCTAATGTAAAAGATAATGCAGATATATTATATGAACTATCAAAGAAAGTGAACTACATTCCCCTGCATGATAACTTGACAGCCACTACCAAAGATGCATTAGCCATGAAATTGCTTTTTAAGTATAATATCTCCAGTAATAAGATCAAAAAGCAATTAAATCAGTTTTATAAACGGAATTTAAATAAATATTATCCATCCATCGAATTTGATCAAATAATGCATATCTCAGGACAGGATAAACAAATAATTAATCTTTTTGCAATATATCCTTCTCAAAAAACAATTTTTATACACAAAGATTTGATAAAAAAATTAAAAAAAGACAAGATATTACTGTCCTATTATGACCAAGTAGTTCTACTCAAAAAAAAGTTAATGGAGCCCACTTTAAAATTATATCCAAAAAAAGATAGAATAATTGAGTTAGAAGATTACATTGAAAAATTAAGTGAATGATTAAATATGAAAGCCGGGATACTAACTCTAAATTCAGCCCATAACTTCGGAGCATCACTGCAGGCATATGCCCTCCAAAAAACATTGGAAAATCTGGGCTTCGAGACAAAGATAATCAACTACCGTTATAAAAAGATTGATAATGTATACAATCCATACAGACGAAGTAAAAAAGGATTACTGAATATATGGTTTTATTTAAGCAGAATAAAACTACATACTCTAGATAAATACAAAATCACCAAATATTATAACTATGAAACATTCTTTAAAGAATATTTTAATCTGACCCCACCTTACAAGACACTTAACCAATTAATGGATGTTGAGTGGGACTATGATTTTTATTTATGTGGAAGCGATCAAATATGGAGTGCACATATAACAAGGGGATTACAACCACCTTATTTTTTAGATTTCCTACCTGAAGACTCTAAAAAGATAGCTTATGCAGCCAGCCTAGGCACAGACACTATCAACGAATATGATATTCCTCTTTTTAAACAATATTTGTTTAATATAGATAATATTTCAATTAGAGAACAATCATCCATTAAATCCCTAAAAGAATGCACTGACAAAACATTAGATGTAACCATTGACCCCACATTGCTTCTGGAAAAAGAAGACTATGATGAACTCAAGATAGACCCATCATTTAAAGATAAGGACTATATTTTCGTATATGTTATTGACCGCAATGAAGAACTCTATAAAATAGCAGAAAAAATATCTCAGGAAGAAAACTTACCTGTAGTATTATCCAGCCCTTATATCAAACCCGAAAAGATATTTAAAAAACAGATGGATCCAGTATGGGATATGGGGCCCCGGGAATTCTTAGGGGTCTTGGCTAATGCCAAATACGTGGTAACCAATTCATTTCATGGGAATATTTTTTCTATTATCTATCAGAAACCATTCATCTCTGCACCGCACCAGGTAACTTCTGCCAGGGTACTCCAGTTTTTGGAAAAAATCAACCTTAAACAGGTATTATTTACAGATTCCAATGAATTTGGTAATATTAAAGATGTAAAAATCGATTATTCTGATGTGGAGAGGCGACTTAATGATTTAAAAGAAGAATCAATTAACTTCTTGAAAAAATCAATGGTCAAAGATGGAAAAGTAAAACCAAATTATTTTGAAAATAAACTAGAATTGACATGTTATGGCTGCTATGCTTGTAAAGAGATCTGCCCCAATGGCGCTATAAGTATGGTGGAAGATTTTGAAGGGTTTGTATATCCTCAAATAGATGAAGAAATATGCAACAATTGTGATTTATGCAAAAAAACTTGCATATTCTCTAAAGCTGAACTAAAAAATACTGATATGCATTCCGTATATGCTGCCTATAGCCTCAATAAAGAAGTAAGGGAATTCAGTTCTTCTGGAGGAATATTTTTACCACTGGCACAGGAATTTATTGAAAAGGGAGGATATGTAGTGGGAGTGGCATATGATGAGAACATGGAAGCCCGATACATGATTACCGAGACCATGGAGGAGTGTAAAAAATTCAGTGGCTCTAAATATGTTAGAAGCAACATTGAAGGAATCCTTCCCGAGATAAAAAAACTCTTAGATGATAGTAAAAAAGTTCTCTTCACCGGAATTCCTTGCCATGTAGCAGGATTGAAAGGGTATATTGGAAACAGAGATAATCTATTCACAGCAGAGATATTATGTCATTCCAATCCATCCCCTAAAGTATTCCGGAAATACATACAATATTTAGAAGAAAAATTCAAATCAAAAGTCATAGACTTTAAATTCAAGAATAAATCAAAGGGATGGAAATCCCCCTCTGTAGAAATAATCTTTGAAAATGGTAAAACCATAATTGAAAATGCTAAATACAATAATTACACCCGGGCATTTCAGATGGGACTCACTGCCAGACCATGCTGTTATAACTGTGAATTTGTAAAAGAGAACCGGGCCGGAGATATAACCATAGCTGATTTCTGGGGAATAGAAAAAATTGAAGAAGATTGGGCTGATGATAGGGGAACTTCCTTAATAATTGTAAATAATGATAAAGGACAGAACTTACTCGATAGAATAGTTGATCAATTAAAAATAATCCCTAAAACCATGGAAGAAGCATTTATCAAAAACCATAAAAGGCCGGTTATTATGCGCAGGGAACGCAATGAATTCTTTGACAGACTAGATGAAGAAAATATTGATGAATTACTTTACTCCTATAATCTTTTAAAGCAGAGAATGGATAAAAGAAAAAAATTTTTTTTGTGAAGATAGAGTAGGTACATCTACTTGCACTGAAAGTAATATTATCCGGGGACTACTAATTTAAGTGAAATAAACATGGTTGATTTTAGGGCTATCTTATAAACCGTGTTTGAAATGATGTTTCTTTTTAATTAAAATGGGGTATTTAATTTCCGATTTGATGATATTCAAAATCCAGCTTTTCCAAAATATCTTTATTGTATTGATTCCTACCATCAAAAATGATTTTATTTTTCAACTTTTTACCAATCTCATCAAAATCGGGGCTTCTAAATTCCTTCCATTCAGTGACCAGTATCAATGCATCTGCATTATCAATCACATCATATTTATCTAAAAAGTCTATATTTTCTTCGCCTTTAAAGTAGTATTTTCGGGCTATTTCCATTGATTTGGGATCGTAAGCCTTAACTTCAGCACCTAATTCTAATAATTTGTTAATAATAACCACTGAAGGTGCCTCTCTCATATCATCAGTTTCTGGTTTAAAGGAGAGCCCCCAAACAGCAAAAACATGATTAGATAAATCTTTCCCAAATCTTTTAATGATTTTGCTGACTATGACTTTCTTCTGTTCTTTATTAACCGACTCTACTTCTTTTAATATCTTAGAATCATAACCATGATCATCAGAAGTTTTAATTAATGCCTGAACATCTTTAGGAAAGCAACTACCTCCATAACCGCATCCAGCATATAAAAAACTGTACCCAATCCTTTTATCACTACCCATACCGATTCTCACGTGGTTAATATCTGCTTTAACGATTTCACAGATATTGGCCATTTCATTCATAAAAGATATTCTGGTGGCTAACATGGCATTGGATGCATATTTGGTCATCTCAGCACTTCGAATGTCCATGGTTATCATCCGCTCGTGGTTTAGAGTAAATGGAGCATATAGTTCTTTCATAATCTCAATTACTTCTTCCTTATCAGAACCAATAACAATTCTATCTGGGTGCATAAAATCTTCTACGGCAGCACCTTCTTTTAAAAATTCGGGGTTTGAAACCACATTGATTTGATAATTAACCTTTCTTTTATCCAGTTGTTTTTGAATGGCATCTTTTACTTTGTCTGCAGTACCTACGGGGACTGTTGATTTATTGACAACAATTAAATCATGAGACATTTTTTGACCGATTTCTTTTGCAGCATCTAAAACATATTTTAAGTCTGCACTTCCATCTTCATCCATAGGGGTTCCTACTGCAATGAAACAGATATCTGAATTGTTTAAAGCTTCGAACATTTCAGTTGTAAAAATAAGATTCCCTTGAGAATTATTTTTAATAACTAGCTCTTCTAAACCAGGTTCATAAATAGGGATAATTCCTTTTTTAAGATTTTTTATTTTATTTCCATCAATATCTACACAATAAACATTATTACCCATTTCTGAAAAACAGGTTCCTGTAACTAAACCCACATAACCTGTTCCGATAATTGTTATTTTCATTATATCTATTCCTATTTAACCCGCTCAAATAATGGATTAATATTTATTAATTTTTCTATTTTCTTTCTTTCCATACAAACTATAATGTATTAATGGATTTAAATTTGATTTTTTGACATCACTATATCTGCTTAAATAATATTCTCCATTAAATGTTTTATTTGGTTTTCTACCTTCTTTAAAACCATGGTATAAATAGTGTAATAATGGGTCCATTCCAGTTTCTCTTACATCTTTGTTATTTTTTAGATAGTAACCTATGTCAAATAATTTATTTTTTTTGATTGTTTTGTATCCTTTCATGTTTATTAGAGCAGAGCGTAGATTGTAATTTTTTTTGTTAAGCATTATGTAAAAGCTTGGAAATTTTGAGATTAATCTTTGAGTGATAGATCTATTAATATTATTAAAGTATTGCATTTCATAAAAACTAGACATATTTTTGTTCATTTTTAATTTTAGGTTTTTAATGTTTTTTTGACTTCTTAAAAGTTTCTTACTCATTTTTTCAAGTTCAGAATTTCTTCTTTTAAGCAAGGTTTGAGTAGTGTCCAGATTTTTTTTATTCGCAATGAGTTGTTTTTCTAAACCTTTAATCTTGGAAACGGATTTGGAATTATTTATTGCAAGTTTTAATCTTTCTTCTTCAAGAATACTAACAAAATCAGCATTTTTAAGATGTTTTGTTACAATTGTTTCCATTTCTTTATTTTTGAGGTACATTATTCCTAATCCATAAAATGCATTAATAAAGTGAATTGTAAATTCTAAATTTGATTCTTCTATAAAATCTTCTATAGCAGTTAGAACTCCATTTTTAGGATTATTTTCATAAATTGAGTTATTATAACTTGCATTTAGTCCTCCATTTTTTTCTAAATTTGAATTACCAGGATACATGCCTAATTTTTTATAAGAATGCCGATAAACGGAGGGTATGTTGTTGGGGTAGTAATATAAGTCTCTTTTAGCGTAAGGCCATCCAACATCATGAAAAAAGATTAGTGGAAATTTTTTATTTTTAAATGTTTTCTCAATAATTTTTAATTCATTATATACAGTATACCAATTGTGGTCACCATCTATCAAGATTACATCGTAATCTGATAATAAGGGAAGTCTACTAATACTTAATTCAGCATAAATTTCAAATTTTTCACCATATTCCTTTTTAAAATTATCCAAATCAAAATTAGGGAAAGGATCTATGGCCGTCATATGGGCATCATTGTTTTTACAATATTCTAAAATATTCTTGGTGTTAAGGCCTTTATCAGAACCTATTTCAACAATATATTTAGCATTAATGCTTTGAGTTATAGGAAGTATTATATTGTCCCAAAATCGATTCATTTATCTCATCCTCAGAGATTATTTTTTATATATCGATATCGAATATTATATAATGTTTATATAACAAAAACCTTACTAATAAATTAATTATCTAAAAAATTTTATAATACATTCGAAGAGAGGATATCATGTCATGTAATGTCGGTGTTATAGGTGCTGGTGCTTTAGGCACGGCCATATCTAAATCAATAGCTATTAATGTAGATAATGTTTTTTTATATGCTCGCCGTGAGAGTGTTAGTAATAAAATAAATAGTACTAGATATAATAGTGGCTACTATCCAAACCTTTTATTGGATAATAATATTATAGCAACTTCTGATTTTAATGATTTAAAAGATTGTGGAGTAATTTTTTTATGCATTCCTTCTTCAGTTATAAAAGATACTACTAAAAAATTAGTAAATATAATTTCTGAAGATGCAATTTTAGTATCAACAGCTAAAGGTTTAGATGCTCATTCTTACAAACGCATGAGCGAACTTATTGGGGAATATCATAACTCTATTGTTGTTTTTTCAGGACCTAATATAGCCGCAGAAATAGCACTTAATTTACCCACTGCAACTACAATAGCTAGTAAAAATCCGGAAAATTTGGACGCTGTAAAAAAAGTGTTATCTAGTGAAGAGTTTAAAGTCAGTACAACTGATGATGTAATTGGTACAGAATTATGTGGAGTTATAAAAAATATAGTTGCAATTTCACTAGGAATATGTGAAGGCATGGATATAAATGATAATGCACGATTCGCAGTATTAACTAAAGGTTTTATGGAAACAAAGGAAATTATAAAAAGTTCAGGTGGTAAATCTTCCACTGTAGATAGTTATTGTGGTTTTGGTGATATAGTAACAGCATCTACATTGTCTGTTAGTAGAAACCATACATTAGGGGTTTTTTATGGACAAAAACTTCGCATTGATGAGCAAAAATCCGGTGTAATCTTTGAAGGCAAACAATCCTCACAAATTATGAAAGAAATATGTGATGCAAGAAACATCTCTTCATCAATAATTGATTTTGTTCATGAAATTATAATAGAAGAAATGAATCCTAGAGAATCTTTTAAAAAACTATGGTCAAAAATAGAATAAAGTTCTTTTCATGATTTTATTATTGACTCCGCAATTTTTAAATCAAAAGGAGTAGTTATTTTAAAGTTATTATTCTCGCCTTTAAATAAATAAATATCCTTTTTATGCAGATAAAATACTTTAACGGCTTCTTTAACTTCTTCTTTTTCATCTTCACTTAAACTTTCATATAATTTCTTATATTCATGAACATGAAAAGTTTGTGGTGTTTGAACATGGAATAATTGATTTCTATCTGGCATAGAATGAATATTAGTTCCATCTAGACTTTTAACCATAACATCATTTGATGGGATAATCGGTGCAGATGCGCCATGGGTTTTAGCATACAATATACTTTTTTTTATTTGATTAGGAGAAACAAAAATCCTTGCAGCATCATGTGTTGCCACAATAGGATTATCATTAAAATCAGTGTTATCCTCAATGTAGGATATAGAATTCATTATAGTACATTCACGTGTTTCTCCGCCTTGAATAACAATAATATTATTCACACGGGGGAAATATTCTTCTACAACTTTGTTTGTTTGTTTAATACATTCTTTAGGTGATGAAACAATAATTTCATCTAAACACTCAACTTTAATGAATTTATCAATACAATGGGCAAGTAAAGGACGACCATCCAATAGAACAAATTGTTTAGGTGTATCCGCCCCTATACGATTACCCACACCTCCTGCCAAAAGAGCGGCATAAATCATAGGGAATACCTCATAATTTAAAATTAATTATTTTTTTAATCTTATTTTTTATTTTTTGTTTGTTTGAATAGAATAACTTTTTTGGTAAACTGATATTTAATTTACCACGCTTATTTCTATATTTAATATTTTTATTTTTATTTATAATCTCTTTATAATTGGCTTTATCAATTCCAATACGATCTAATCTATCGCCATATTTAAAATCAACTAATATTTCAAAAGTGCCCGGTTTTAATTTATTAATAGGAACATCTACACTAAATATATTTTTTGAACCACTATTTTTTAATTTAAATCTATAGGTATGTTCATCCAATATTTCTCTAATTCCCACAGTTTTCCTAAAAATAATAAAACCTTCAAATATTTCAAAATTATCTGGAATTGTAATATTTTCAAACAGGATATTCTTATTTTTTATAATTATTTTTTCAATATTAATAAACGTCTTATCAAGAAACTTTATTTGGAATAATTCATCAGGGATATCGATTTCCAGATTTCTAAACCATTCTATATCCCAATAAGCCTTATCTTCCTCATAAACAATATTCTTTTCAAGTTTCAAATCAGTATTTAATAATTTTACCAATTCCTCATCTAAATTATTTAAAATCATATAAATATATAAATTATGAATTAGATCGAGATTATTATCAAAAAAATCGTTGCATTTAGGAACTTCTCTAGTTATAATTTCTCTTGATTTATCTAGAAATACTTCTTTAAACTTTTCATCAGTTAAAATATCTTTTATTGGAAGCATAATCCTTCTAGCCACAAGCTTAAAATAATCTGGATAAATGGATGAAACGAAAGCAATATTATTTTCATAGATATTTATACGATCTAAGTAATTTTCAACTATAGGCGTTTTTTTACTTAATGATTGATCATTAAGCGACCATCTTTGCCTCCAAATGTATACAGTATCTGGTATCATTGAAATATTATTTGCATAAGAAAAGACAGCACTTGAATAACCGACATCAGCATATATAGTACTTTCGTTTAGTGTGATGTTATTTTCTAATAATAATTGTTTCTTTACAATCTTGTTCCAATAATAACATTCACCAAAAATCAGAGGATATTCCTTAATATTTTTAATATTACGCTCTTTTATCCAAATATTACGCTCAAAATTAACTACTTCATACTGATATTTTCCTAAAAAGTTTGGTTTACCCGTAACAACATCTGAATTAGTTTTTTTTGCCTTGTTATACATTTTTTCAAATGCACACGGTGGTATGTAATCATCATTATCTATTAAGATTACATATTCTCCGGATGCATATTCTATACCCATATTTGCTGAATTACCTAGGCCTTTATTTTCTTTTTTATTAATAATTTTTATATTATCATATTTTTTAGCAAATTCTTCACATACGTCTAGGCTATTATCTGTACTAGCATCATTGACCAATATAATCTCAGTATTATTGAGTGTTTGATTAACAAGAGAATTGATACACGTTTTTAGATATTTTCCACCATTATATACTAAAACTATAGCACTTACAGTATAACTATCCATTCAAATCATTCCTTACGAAAGACTTCATTAATTAAATCATCAGTTGCAGTCCCATGCCCTAATATACAATATTTATTGTAAAATTTATCATACTTGTCTTCATACTCCATCTGAACCTTATCAATATTTTTAAGAGCATTTATCACTTCATCATTACTCATTAACATAGGACCGGGCAAATCTTCCTTAACGTTACGGTATAAACCACGTTTTGACTCATATAATTCAATATCAGGTGTAAAAAAGAGCATAGGTTTATGCGTATGTCCAAAATCAAATAGTACTGAGGAATAATCACTAATGAGAATATCTGAAATTATGAACAAATCAGTTATCTCATCATAATCAGAAAAATCAAATATAAAATTATCAAATTTAGAATTTAAATCTTCGAAATTATCTTGGAATATGTAATGTAATCTTAATAGAATCACATATTCGTCAGATAATTCTTCATATAAACGATTTAAATCTAACGAAAACTCGAAATATCTCTTATGGTCATCATCTATATCATAATCCCTAAATGTTGGGGCATATAAAATGATTTTCCTATCACCTATATTATCAAGTTTTAATTTGGTTTTTAATTCTTTTTGTATTTTATGGAGATTATTAGTATAGAATGTATCATTAGCAGGATATCCAATGTTTAAAATTTTATTAGGGTACTGAAATGCTTTTCTAAATGTATCTCGTGCATGATCGTTTTGAGTTATAAGATAGTTCCAATTCTTTGATTCAGTTAATACTTTACCTCTCACACAATCATCATTGAAAATATCAGCACCACCATATTTAAATGGAGCTCCATGCATGGTTTGGATATAAATAGAATCTGCACTTTTATCAATAGGGAAACTAATATTATTTATCCAATATTTGGAAGAGGATATAATATCTTTATAATAATCTGATCCTCTTTTTACTATAATGGGATTACCTGGTATTTCTAAATAACCACTATATGACCATATAAACTCATAATATTTATCATATCCTAATTCCAACATTTTTTCATAAATATATTTGGGTTGGCCTGCGTATTTTTTACCATGAAAACTCTCAAAAAATATCCTATTCTCACTAAATTTAAGATTTTTACAAAAATCTTCTAGTCGTGTCTTCATAGCAGCGTTTCGAAGTCTTTTATGATATTCTTTTGTAGAGCATCCTTTCATTTGAACATTCAAAGAAGAAAATTTAGTCGAAGAATATAAAACAATATCCTCATTAGGATATAACATTTGTGTTAAGATATAATCTTCAAATTTATCATAGTTTAATTCAGTACCATATAAAAAAGACTCAGATAATATTTCATTATCTTTTTGCAATTGAATGACAATATTTAAAGTAAAATCAGTCGTTGGATTTAATCGTATTTTAGTTGAAAATTCGTAAGTTTTCCCATTTTTATTTATTAATTCACACTTAAAAGGCTCAGATTCAAATTTATTAGAGCGTAGTATTACGTTAATAGAATCAAATTTAATATTTTTAAAGAAGTCAATTTTACCATCAATAACAAAACAATCATTAAAGGGCTGAATTTTAATTAATTCTGGTTTAAAATCAAATTTTTCAATATATAATGATGAATATCCTTTATATGTGTTAAATGTTCTTAGAATATATGGTGTATCTTTATTATTTTCATATAAATTTTCATAATCTGAATCCAATTTTAAATGCCTTAAAAATTCATGTTTTACTAGATTGGTTTTTAAGTATATATTACAATAGTCCAATTTTTGGGGAAAATCCGCGCTTCTAATATTTAATAATTCATAATCACTAATTTCAGCCCTAAAATTTTCAATAGGAACTTCCAGTCTTTTTTTATTTTTAATATTTCTTATTAGAATATATTTTTTCAATAGAGTTTTTTTATTTGTTTTAAATATTAGTAGGTTGTCTTTTCTTTCGAATTGTACGTCAATTTTTTTTAAAGACTCTGTCATGGTTTTTTTAATAAATTTTTTCATTCTTTATCTTTCCTTCAGGGTTCTAAACTAAGTTAATATTTGTGACGATTTCATACTTTTGAAATATTATCTTCTTCAATCATTTTTTTCAATTTTCGGATTTTGTGCAATAATGGATGATGTTCAAAACATCATAGTAATAGTGATATTCCTTAGATATTACGCAACTGCTGCTAAGCCAGGATTTGTAATAGTTTATCTTTGAATATAATCCAAAATGGCAATATTTAACTGACTAGTAATAGCGTACACAAAATGCACTAACCTACCTATTCTCCAAGCATTATACGGTAGGAGGATAATAGTTTCATTAATTTAAAAAATGTTATTTTTGAATTCAAGCAATAAATGAAAAAAATATTCTCTCATTTATTTTTTCAGTTAAGATTAAACCTTGAAATTAATTGTTAAATGATTCTGTAATATGGTTAATTATTTGAGTAATAAAAATATTTTAAATCTATATAAATCGGTTTTTGTACAGTTTATCATAGTAATTTTGATATTCTCCACTTTTAACATTTTCTAACCATTTCTGATTATGTAAATACCAATTTATAGTTTCCGAAATGCCGCTTTCAAAAGTATATTTAGGTTTCCAACCCAACTCTGTCTGTATCTTAGTAGAATCAATAGCATATCTTCGGTCGTGTCCTAACCTATCTTTAACGTATTTAATGAGAGTTTCTGGTTTATTTAAATTTTTAAGAATTAATTTAACAATTTCTATATTAGGTTTCTCATTATTTCCACCAATATTATAAACTTCTCCAATTTTTCCTTTATGAAGAACAAGGTCTATGGCTGTGCAATGATCATATACATGCAACCAATCCCTGACATTTAAACCATCGCCGTAAACAGGTAATTCTTTATCTTCAAGAGCATTAGAGATCATTAATGGAATTAATTTTTCCGGGAATTGGTAAGGTCCGTAATTATTGGAACATCTAGTGATATTCACTGGTAGATCAAATGTTTTGTGGTAAGCCCGGACCATTAAATCTGCACCTGCTTTACTGGCAGAATAAGGACTATTTGCTGCAAGATGAGTATCTTCTCTGAAATAACCCTCTTCTCCTAAAGAACCATAGACTTCGTCGGTGGAAATTTGTAAAAATTTGGTTATTCCAAATTCTTTAGCAGCATCTAAAAGAACTTGAGTACCTAATATGTTAGATTTAATAAATATTTCTGGATCTTCTATACTTCGATCTACATGTGATTCAGCAGCAAAATTTATAATGTAATCCACATCTGAAACAATTTCATGGATTAGATTTTTATCATTAATATTTCCTTTAATAAAACTGTAATTTGGGTTATTTTCAATTCCACTTAGATTTTTTAAGTTACCACAATATGTAAGAGCATCTAAATTAATTATTTCGTAATCAAGATAATTTTTTAACATGTATCTAACGAAATTGGCCCCAATAAATCCAGCTCCGCCAGTAACAAGTATTTTTGTCATTTATTGAACTCCTTTATTTTAATCATATTTAAATTAAAGTTTATTTTCTTCCAGATATATTCCTATAGAATTATTCCATATGCCCTGAAATTAATAATATAATTATCAACATTAGTTATTAATTAAAATAGGTTTATTATTCTATTTTTTGTTATCTTAATAATTTTCTATTTTTTGAGGTTTTATATTAACAGGATATTCCATTTTTTTAAAATTGATTTTTCAAACTTTTATTTTTAATTAAGCTGAGTATGGAAGGTCAGCATTATTATTAGTTTTTCTGTTAATGTGTTAATACTTTAATTATCACCAACATCATCATCTGGAATAATTATTGTTGGTGATAGAATTGAGTCTTAAAAATCTCTAGTTTGAGAGAAATACACTTAGAAACAGAAGACTTAAAGTAAATTAACAGGCTTTAAAATAATTTATAAAAACCATACAACTAAAAATATTTATAATTTATGTAGGATCAAAAAATACTAAAATGCATGAAATGAAGATAAAACTATTCAATAAAAGCTTTTGAAATTCACAGTAATTTAAATTAATTATTATTAGTATAATCGATTATTGAGTGTGTTAAATTGAAGTTAGTAGATTATTTCAAACTTTTTTTTAAAAATATCAAAAAGATGAATGAAGAAAAAAGAACGGATTTATACTCTTTGGATTAGTAATGATGATGCTTTACCAGAATTACAACAATTATCCCTCAAATCTTTTGTTTTAACTGGACATGACGTAAATTTATACGTTTATGGTAAATTAGATGATGTTCCCGCAGGTATCACTGTCAATGATGCGAATAAAGTACTGGATGAATCAAATATTTTTACATATAAATCTGGTTTTAATAAAGGATCATATTCTGGCTTTGCTAATTGGTTCAGAACTAAAAGACTTTATGAAAAAGGAGGCTCTTGGGTCGATTGTGATATTTTAGCAATAAAAAATATTAAATCTTTTAAGGGTAATTCGTTAATATCTTCTCAAATATACGATGATGGAACTATTGGCCCTAATAACGCTTTTTTACGATTTAAGAAAGAGGATATCTTAATAAAAAACTTGCTGGATTATATGGTTGAAATTAAAGATAATGTTAGACATGGAGATACAGGCCCTGTTTTGATCAAGTCTATGATTCAAGAGAAATATCCGGAATATTCAAATTTTTTGACTAATCCCAATTTCATATGTCCCATAAATTTTTTTGATTATGAAAATTATTTAAAACCATCACATGAAATAGTTCCTAAATTAAAAATTGATGAAATATGGGGATTCCATGTATGGAATGCGATGTTAAATAGTAATGGAATTATTATGGAAAAAATAAACTCTGGGGTTTATTTTGATTTAAAGGAGATTATTCTTAATTCAAAAAGATCTAATTATGATGAAAGAATAAATAGTTTTTTTGAACAATATTCTAAATAATTTTAATAAATTTCTTTGTAATAATTCTTCAAGGTTTGAATAAAAATGTCAAAAAAAATTTTATCTATCAGTATGGTTAAAAACGAGGCAGATGTAATAGAATCTTTTGTTCGATACAACATCAATATTTTTGATGGAATAATTATCTTAGATAATGGCAGCTAGGTTCATTGGAAGTCAATTATGCGAAAAATTCATTGAAGACAGATTTTTGAAGTTTATGGTTTAGATAATCTCATTATATACAATATAAGCAATTTAAATCAAAGCAATCATGAGTTTTTAATTTTAATTACGATATCTGGCTAAAAAAAGGTGTTCCGATATCAATAAAGCT